>UMGT01005707.1_pt1 | contig 25849 bp, 20 predicted proteins | sample 1965351 | NCBI WGS metagenome assembly UMGT01 (sample SAMEA4836080, study PRJEB28245) | human gut metagenome | biome: gut microbiome; material: fecal sample | place: Denmark | collected 2008 | reverse complement strand
CTCTAATGGATATTCTCTTCCAGCCAAGATTTTTTCCTCCTATTATTTGAATCAATTTCAGCAAGCTGAAATTAGAAACGGTAATGAGCAAATGCTTTGTTTGCTTCTGCCTATTTTGTGCATGTCTTCTTTCTTCTTTACAGATGCGCCTGTGTTGTTAGCTGCATCAAGAATTTCGTTTGCCAGTCTTTCTTCCATTGTTTTTTCTCCTCTTTTACGAGAATACAATGTAATCCAACGAAGTGCTAAAGCCTGTCTTCTGTCAGCTCTTACTTCGATCGGCACCTGGTATGTTGCACCACCGATACGTCTTGCTTTTACTTCAAGTACCGGCATAATGTTGTTCATTGCTTCTTCAAATACTTCGATAGCTGGTTTGTCAGCTTTCTCAGCAACTCTTTCAAATGCTCCGTATACAATCTTCTGTGCTACACCTTTTTTACCATCTAACATAATGTTATTGATAAGTTTTGTAACCACTTTGTTGTTGTATAATGGATCCGCTAATACGTCTCTTTTTTGAGTATGTCCTTTACGTGGCACGGTTCTTCCCTCCTTAATTATGGTTTCGAAATTTTCATTTCTAATAAAATTAATTCATCGGTACTCACATTTTCTGAAATATGAATGTGTTCGCGCGGGACTTACTATCTATCGATATAACCCGCAACCTACAGGAATCATAGTTCTGTTTGTGATACGATTGTTACATAAAATGTAGTTCGCACTACACTCGCGCTATGCACTTGCTAATATTCTATTTCTTAGCGTCTTTTGGTCTCTTAGCTCCGTATTTAGAACGAGCCTGACGTCTTTTTGCAACACCTGCTGTATCAAGTGTTCCACGAACGATATGGTATCTTGTACCTGGTAAGTCTTTAACACGACCTCCACGGATAAGAACAACACTATGTTCCTGAAGATTATGTCCCTCTCCTGGGATATAGCTTGTTACTTCGATACCGTTAGAAAGACGAACTCTGGCAATCTTTCTAAGAGCTGAGTTAGGTTTTTTAGGTGTAGCTGTCTTAACTGCTGTACAAACACCTCTTTTTTGTGGTGCTGAAGCATCAGTAGCTTTCTTTCTTAAAGAGTTGTACCCTTTCTGAAGAGCTGGTGCTGTTGATTTCTTTACAGAAGTCTGACGTCCCTTTCTTACTAACTGGTTAAATGTTGGCATTCCTTTCACCTCCTATGAATACTGTTGGTTGCTGTTTTAACTTATTCTAAGTTATACGTGCACAAAAAACAATGCGTTTCGATGCACACTTAGACAGTGTAGTATGATTCTTTCCAAAAGTCAAGTATCCAAATCAAAAAAATAAGAAATAATCCCAAAAAACTGAATTATTTCTTACTCTGTTTCACTTAACTCATCATATTTCTATATTCATTCGCCGACATTCCGACAATTTTCTTAAACACTCTGGAAAAATGTGCCATGTCCAAAAATCCTACCTGCTCTGCAATATCACCAATCCGAAGAGACTGTTCTTTCAGCAGCTCCTGCGCTTTTGCAATCCTCGTTCTGTTCAAAAGCTCAGAAAAACTGTGACCGGTATGCTTATTCAACAATTTACTCAGATGCCACTGACTGACATAAGTCTGCTCTGCTACTTCCAAAAGCGTCAATCTCTCTGTGTAGTGATTTTCTATATATCTCATTGCATTTTTCACAATAAAACTATTTGCCATATCACATTTTTCTTTTGGGCCCTCCGCCTTAGAAATTGCTGCTTTCTTTCCGAGTCCTTGAACCATAGCCTCCACCGCTTCTTCAATCTCTTTCATGCTGGAGGGTTTCAAAAGAAATCTTCGCACGCCTAGCCGAACTGCTTCCTGCGCATACTCAAAATCGCGATATCCTGTCAAAATACTGATCTCCATATCCGGAAACTCTGATTTTAATCCCGCTATCATCTTCAACCCGTCAACTCCTGGCATGGCAATATCAGAAAAAACAAGGTCCGGATGATACTGTTCGATAATCTTGCGTCCTTCTTCCCCATCGCTTGCCGTTGCAACGATTTTGCAGTTCCACTGCTCCCACGGGAGTGTCTTTGTCAATCCTTCTACGATAATCAATTCGTCATCAACAATTACTACTTTGTTCACTTCTCACACCCTCTGCCTTACATCAACAAACCATCTCTTATTATACACGTCCCAAAAAACTTGTCAAAACCTTTTCTGCCCCTTTCAGGGAATCCCGTTTAAAAACGCCCCGTCTCTTCCAGACGTTTTCTTACATTCTCCCGGCTGTCACGCTCCATCTCCACTTTCTTTTCACGTACCGGAATCACAATCGTTGACACAATATATTCCCCCTCTTGTTCAATACAAAGTCCATACTCTTCTCCATAGATCAATTTCACCCGCTCGTTAATATTCCGAATCGCAAGCGAGACATGATGCCCCATCTCCTTGGCAATCTCCTCCGGTCTTTGATTCAGCAATGTTTCAATTCGTTCTTTCGCCTCTTTTGTGAGCGGTTTTCCACTATTCATCACCTGAAGATAAACGTTTTCCACGTCGCTGTGTATTTTTATCTTAATTATCCCCTGCTTAATTCGTTCAATACCGTGAACGACCGCATTTTCTATCATCGGCTGGAGCACAAGCTGAGGAACTTTGATTGAAAGCAGTTTCTGATCAATTTCCTTCTCCACGGTAAGTCTCTTTCCAAAACGCTTTGATATAATATGAAAATACGCATCCGCACAGCGAAGTTCCTGCGAAAGCGTTGTCAGACGCTTTGATTCCCGATTCATATTATAATCAAGTACAACTCCTAAAGATTCAATCATGCTCGACACCTCCAGATTGCCTGACATTCTTGCCTGCCAGTTCATCATTTCCAGCGTATTATTTAAAAAATGGGGATTGATCTGCGCCTGAAGCGCCATGATTTTTGCATCTTTCCTTGCCATTTTTTCATCATAAGCATAATCAAACAAATACTTTACCTGTTTTGACATCTTATTAAATGCTTCCCGCAAATACTCAAATTCTATATTCGGCATCTTTTCATCCTGCACAATTGTCCCGATCGCCCCTCGTTCAATCGCTTTTGATGCATCGATCATCTTTGTGATTGGCTTGGAAATATGAATCTTCAAAAAGTAAAACACATATACAAACAGAGGGATCATAAGCAGGATAATAAAGAGAATCACTTTGTAAAACTCGTACACTTCAATATACAACTGTCTGTTTGAAGACAGATAGATGATTTCTAAATTATAATACTCCTGACGATTGCTTCGCATATATCCGCTGTACTCCAGATTATGTATACTAATCTGCTTATACGATTCCTTTCGTCCAAACTGCTGTAAAAGCTCCTTCTCCATTTTCTTCTGCCATTCCTCTTTAATTTTGCCCTGTATCATCACACGATTCTCTACTTGGTTCAGATAAATCGCCGTCTCCTCTGCTATTTGGGGCTGAATATCATGAAACAGTCTGGATACATTCAGTTCAATTGCCAATGTTCCAAATATCCCCTGCGCAGAATCCGCATACAGATTTTGCACGATAAAAATACGCCCGTCTATCACGAGCATCTGCACATCCAACCTCTCCTGCTTTCTAATTTCTCGAATTGGCTCATGTATATTCTTCATGCAGTCAGGAACTGTACCTCCCTCTCTTACACTATAGCAAAAAGGAAATTCTTTTCCCTTCTCGTAAAACAAAAATGTGTCATAGCTTTGTTCTAGATAAAACATACGTTCCAGCCGTTTTTTCACCCTCTCACGAAACAGCTCCTCTGACTGCTTCCCAATTTGATATTCCCTCCATGCATTTTCATATTCTTCATCGTATGCTGCTTTGCAGATTTCAATCGCATGATTCAATCTCCCGGAAATCAGCGATGAGACATACTCCATCTCATTCTCCACCATAGACTCCGTTTTTTCCATAATTCCCCGCCTGTAAGAACTTGCCACAAACAGGACAATAAAAATAACCGGCACGATCCCGCACAGCAAAATGATCCCCATAAGCCGGTTATTCAAAGACTTCCCCCACTCTTTTATTTTCTTCAACACCCACACTCCTCTATTTCTATTTTTAGCTACATTCCCAATGCCACACACCAAATTGGGAGCGTGATAAGCGATACTATCGTCGTGACAAATATCATTCCCGTAGCATATGTCTCGTCCCCGTCGTATTTCGCTGAAAGCAGCGCCGTTGTGATCGGAGCCGGCATTCCTGCAATGATGACAGCAATCCCGCGAAGCAGCGGATCAATGTCCAAAAACATCGTCAGTAAAAAGACAACTCCAGGGATCACAATCAGACGGACACCTGTATAAAACAACATAGTCCGGTCAATGAGTCCTCTCGGGTTCATCTCCGCCAACATCATCCCTACAAGCATCATGCTAAGCGGTGTATTGCAGCTGCTTAACCCCGAAATAGTTTTCATCAGAAACTCCGGCAATACAACTCCTGTTCCCATTAGTATTGCGCCGACATAAACTGCGATAATACACGGATGCGTCAGCACCTTTTTCAAAATATTTTCTCTCTTCCCTTTTAAAAATACCGATATTCCAACACTCCACATCACAATCCGCACCGGGATCATAAAAATGGAAGCGTAAAACAATCCGCTCGTCCCGTACACTCCCTCAATAATCGGATTCCCCAAAAATCCACCATTGGAGACAATCGTCCCATATCGCAGCGTCTTCTTCCTGTCCTGTGGCGCTTTTTTAAACAACACCGAACTCAGAAAAACACTGACTGCATTGTATCCGACTGACAATAGCAAAATCACACTGCACGAAATAAGCATTTCCCATTTCCAATCGACAAAAAAGGAATTCAAAATATTGAATGGGAGTGTCACATAGAGACACAGATCCACCATATTTTTCCTTCCTTCTGTCTCGACAATATTTTGTTTTCGTATCAAAAAGCCGATTAAAACAAGCAGAAACATCATCATCTGCATGTTGAGCATATTCTTTAATATCATCTGTTACAGTCCCAGTATATCTGAAATTTTGCCCATCTCTTCCAATGCAATATCAATCAAGTCATCCAGGCTTAACTTAGTAAATTCGATGGATTCCATGTAATCACGGTTCGCACCTGCCGCAAATCTCATCTCATTGAAACGTTTCATAACGGATTTATGTTTTACGCTTGCAATCTTCTTATCCGGATAAATCTGTGCAACTGCCTTTACAAATCCGCTCATCGGATCCGCCGCCAGCACTGCGTACTGAAGATTTGTCTTTGCTTTCACACCACATTTTGGATTGTGTGCACAGATTGCGTCATGCAGCACCTTATCGTCCACTCCTTCTTTTTTCAGGATTTCGACAGAAGTAGACCCGTGTACTTCTGGGTGGTTCTTCCAGTCACAATGTTCTTCATCCAGATCATGCAGTAATCCTACGATTCCCCAAAATTCCTCTTCTTCCGGGGCGAGTCTCTTTGCAATTCCTTTCATAATCGCTTCAACCGCATAAGAATGTTGAATGTAAGCCTCTCCTTTCATATATTTCATTAAAATATCATGTGCTTGTTCTCTTGAAATACTCATTTCTTCAAAACTCCTTTTCCAAAACTCTTTCTCTCTATTCTAATACAAATCTCACTTTCTGTAAATAGTCTTGTTTTTTTTGCTATATTCCTAAGAATTGGCAAATAATGCCAAGAAATACAATTGTATTTTGTCAGAATTAGGAGGATAATAGAAATAGTTTGAAAACACACAAATATCTTACAGAATTAGGAGAATTATTATGCATTACACAGAACCTTACAAACTTCAATTGAATCTAGAGATCTCCAGTTCAAACATGTTGGAAATTCTAAAACAATTGGCACGTCTTTCAAAAGACAGCAACATCAATACGTCTTTCACACTTCCCGAAGCCATACCTGATATTTCCGGCGAGCCTTTGGAAACTCGTATCGTATCTCTCATACATGAGATTGGTATTCCCTCTCACATCATGGGGTATCAGTATCTGAAAGATGCCGTACAGATTACGATGCACGACAGAGATACACTCAATGCGATCACAAAAGTATTATATCCGGAAGTTGCCATAAAAAACAAAACAACTTCAAGCCGAGTGGAGCGTGCCATACGCCATGCAATTGAAATTGCATTTACCAGAGGAAACTCAGAATTTATCACCTCCTTATTTGGTTACAGTATCAATCCTGCTACCGGAAAGCCTACAAATTCCGAATTCATTGCTGTCATTTCTGATTATCTTCGTATGAAACATCATTAATCTCCCAGACAAAAGAAAAAAATCATCGGTCTTTAAAAAGATTCCGATGATTTTTTCTAATGATTGTTTTTAATATGCCTCTACAATCTCTTTTAATAATTTCCATACATTGTCGATTGACTGCTTGGACACACGCTCTTTTACCGTATGTACATCCATCATATCCGGTCCCATGGAGATAATATCCACGTTTTCCATCTTGCCATCCCAGAATCCACATTCCAGTCCTGCATGAATCGCCTCGATCACTGCCTTCTTTCCAAATAACGCTTCATATTTTTCAATCGCAAGATCACGAAGCGGAGATTCTTTCTTAAACTCCCAGCCCGGATAGTCGCTTGAGGAGATGCTCTTTCCGCCAAGTACATCTGCAACTGCTTCGATCTGGCTCTTCACAATGGATTTCTGTGATTCTACCGAACTTCTCACAAGACTTCCGATCACAAGCTTTCCATCCTCTTCTTCCATCACACCTAAGTTTGTAGATGTCTGAACAAGACCTTTCACACCCATTGACCAGCTTATGATACCATTTGGCAAAAGCAGTAACGCATTCTTCACATTCGAAGCTGTCTTTTCTGTGTAAACCGTACAGCTGTCCACTTCCGGCTTGACCTCAACGAGAACCTCTACTTCATCTGAGAACTGCAGCTCATTCTGGAATACAGCCTCACATGCTTTCAGACATTCTGTGAATCGCTCTACATCTTCAGGTCTCACAAAACATTCCATCTTTGCCGAATGACAAATAACGTTCATCTTGCCTTTCGCCTCCACTGCTCCGATCTCAAAACCAAAATCGTTCAGCGCATAGAGAATTCGTCCTAAAAGCTTGATTGCATTTCCTCTCTCCAAATGGATATCCGCACCGGAATGTCCACCCTGCAATTTGCCAAATGACACTTCCACCGGCACATATGTTCCATGTTTTTCTTCTCTTTCTATCGGAAGCTCAAATGTATTGCGCACTCCACCGGCACATCCGACACAAAAGATTCCCTCTTCTTCCGAATCCAGATTGATCAGCGCCTTTCCTTCCAGCACACTCATATCCAAATTCTCTGCACCTTTCATGCCGACTTCTTCATCCACTGTAAAAATAAATTCTAACGGTGGGTTTTTGATATCTTTGCTGTCTAAAAGCATTAACGCATAGCAGACTGCAATTCCGTTATCTGCCCCAAGCGTCGTATCTTTTGCATAGAGGAACTCCCCATTATCCAGAACCTCGATTCCGTCCTCATAACGATGATCAGAGTCTTCTGTCTTGACATAGACCATGTCAATATGTCCTTGGAAAATAATTGGTCTTCTATGCTCTTCCCCCGGAAACGCCGGTTTCTTAATAATGACATTGTTGTATTCATCCTGAATCACTTCAAGATTACGTTCTTTTGCAAACGCCACCAAATAATCACTGATTGCCTGCTCATCTCCGGAAGTTCTTGGTATTTTTGAAATTTGTTTAAAATAAGAGATAATCTTTTCTAAATCTGTCATCTTTACTCCTTAAACCGGTACAACTGTTAATTCTTTGCTTAAATTGTTCAGTACTTCACATCCGTCTTCTGTAATCAGTACCAAATCTTCAATACGAACACCTGCTACACCCGGAACGTAGATACCTGGTTCTACTGAGAAACACATACCTGGTTTCAATACGTTTTCATTGATTCCGGAAACATCACCGTATTCATGAACTTCCATACCAATGTTATGGCCTGTTCTGTGTGTAAAATATTCTCCGTATCCCATCTCTGTAATATAATCACGCGCTGCATTGTCAACATCACAATATCTTGCTCCCGGTTTTGCCGCTGCAATTCCGCGTCTGTTTGCCTCTAAAACGATCTCATAGATCTTTCTCGCTTCGTCAGATACCTCTCCGATGAACACTGTTCTTGTCATATCTGCACAGTATCCGTCTTTGATACATCCGATATCAAGTACTACCGCATCTCCGACTTTTCCTGTAGAATTGTCTGACTCATGATGTGGATCAGCTGCATTATCGCCATATGCGATAATTGGCTCAAATGAGTGTCCTTCTGCTCCGAGTTCCAAATAGATCTCTAAAAGTTTATCTCCCATCTCAAGTTCTGTATAACCTTTTGACACAAGTGGAATCAGTTTTTCACACCCAAGATCATTCAATCTGGAAGCCTGTCTCATCAAGTCCTGTTCTTCTGCACTCTTGATCTGACGGATATTATCAACGATAAATGAAGCATTGATATATTCTGTTCCCACGCCAAGCTCCATCAGGCGAAGTAAAAATTTTGCAGGCCAGATCTTATCAACTCCGATCTTTGTGCCTTTTCTCATGTAACTTGCTAATTTTGCTACACAGTCCTCTGTATCGTCAAAGTAAATAACTTCTACTCCCATCTCAGGTTGTGGGAATAACTTTCCGATAACAAATTTGTGATTCCCTTCCACATCCAGATACAATACCTGCATTCTTTCCATACAGTTTACATAGCGTCCTGTCAGATAATTGATAGATGCCGGGTCTGAAATGAGCAGCTGCTCAATTCCTGTTTCTTTCATTGATTCTAATACTCTGTTTAATTTGTTTTGATCCATGGTTATACACCTCGTCTTCATTTTTTTAGTCAAATTCATTATAAACTTCCTCTATTTAAAAGTCAATCTGGCATCGGTTGCTTTTCCAAACAAATCGCCCTGCATATAATCAAAAATCATATCTTCTACGAGCTTTAATTCTTCCATCTCCGCCACTCCTTCGAGGCAGACCTCTATCTCCATGTCATGACATATTTTTACTATAAACCGGATGAAATCCAAATCAAAACTGCTTTTGACAACACGGCGCACGATTGTTCTGTCCACCTTCACGATATCTACCAGATCGTTTTTCAGCAGACCGATCGATGCGTAATCTGCGCCAAAATCATCCAGCATGATCTTCATACCGCTTTCTTTGATAGCTCTGAAAGCCTGTTCATAAATCTTCATATCGCTGATAAAATAACTGTCCACCACTTCGATTACAATCTTTTCCGGCAGAACCTGTGAGCTTTTTACAATCATTATAATTTCCTGAATATAATTCCAGTCCGAAAGCTGCGCATAAGACACGTTCAAATTTAGAGACAGATTCCAGCCCTCCGACAGCCACTTTTTCAGTGCCATGCATCCAGTCTGGAACATCCATCGTCCGACTGGATTCAATAACCTGTTCTTTTCTAAAAACTTACTCAGCTCATCATACTCCAAATTTGCAATGTGAGGATTGTCCCATTGCAAAAGCGCCTCAACAGCTATCACTTCCTTCGTCTCACCTTCCACAATCGGTTGATATTTTAAAGAAAATGCTCGAAAATTGTCCGAGATGTCTTCCTTTAACAGTCGGATGATATCCAGTTCTCTGGATCTGTATGCCAACATTTCCTGGGAAAACAGTTCCAGACAGTCTCTTCCGTTCTCCTTTGCATATTGCAGCGCATAATCCGTATACTCATACAGATCAACAAAGGAACCTGCATCTTTCGGATATTCTGCATAGCCTGCCGACACTGTCATCAAAAGTCTTCTCTTTCCATTCCCCCGGTAACACTGGCAGCGCGAGCGTATTGCATCATACAATTTTTTCACAATTTCTTCATTCGGATATTTCACAAGAATTCCAAAATGATCCCCTTCCAGCCTGTAGACACGAATCCCCTCCGGAACCAGCTCTAAAATTAATTTTGCCACTGTCTTTAACACCTTATCCCCTGTCTGCCTTCCGTATCCCTCATTGATATTACGAAATCGGTCAATCCCCACGACAAACATTCCAATCTCACCAAATGCATTCTCTTCCAGCATTTTCGCAAAATCCTCTGAGAAAACTTCACTCGTGTAAAGCGAAGTCAGCGCATCGATTCTCGGCTTTCTGTCAAGTTTACTGAGCACTCCGGCAAACACTGCCGGCTGATCCTTCTCATCCCGCATGAGATATCCCCGACATTTCACCCAGTGATACTCACCATCCCTTGCACGAATCCGAAATTCCACAAGGTGATTATCTTTTCCTTCTTTCCCAATCTCCATATTCGACAGATAAAACGTTTCCCAGTCATCAGGATGTACTACCTCTTTCCAATAAGGTAGAGGATTTTTTATCACTTCCCTCGGAAACTGAAATTCTTTCACCATTCCCGAAGGATAACGATATACTCCGTTCTTCATATTACATATATATATATATTCATCTGTACTCCGAATCAAAGCGTCATATAACAGTTTTGTGTCATATGAAAATTCTCCCACCAAACTATGTTTCAACTCCTCTCACTCTTTCTAACTGTAAAAAGGAATGTGCAAAGCACATTCCTTTTTCTCTATTCCTGAACGGTCAGTTCTTCCGCATTCTCTTCTGTTATTTCTTCTGTAAATTCTTCCGAAGTTTCATCCACTGCAGTCTCTTCTACTACACCTTCTGTCAACTCTTCAAAATCTTCCAGTGTAATCTCATCATCCATCTCGAGTTCTGTATCTAATTTTACATCACGATACTTTCTCATACCTGTACCGGCTGGAATCAATTTACCGATAATTACATTTTCTTTCAGACCGATCAACGGATCGACTTTTCCTTTGATTGCTGCCTCTGTCAGAACTTTTGTCGTCTCCTGGAAGGACGCTGCTGACAAGAAAGAATTCGTAGCAAGAGAAGCTTTTGTAATACCAAGCATTACCTGTTCTCCAACTGCAGGTTCTTTTCCTTCTGCAATCAATCTTTCATTTGTATCTTCAAAATCAAGTGTATCTACCATTGTTCCCGGTAAGAAGTCAGAATCACCATTCTCTTCGATACGGATCTTCTTCAACATCTGACGAACAACAACTTCGATATGCTTATCGTTGATTTCTACACCCTGAAGACGATATACACGCTGTACTTCCTGAATCATGTAATCCTGCACAGCACGCAAACCTTTAATCTTCAAGATATCATGAGGGTTTACGCTACCTTCTGTAAGTTCATCTCCGGCACCTAATTCTGCTCCGTCCTGAACTTTGATTCTGGAACCGTATGGAATTAAGTAAGCTTTCGACTCACCTGTCTCATGATTTGTGACGATAATCTCACGTTTTTTCTTTGTGTCATTGATTGTAGCAGTTCCGCCGAACTCTGTGATAATTGCAAGTCCTTTTGGCTTTCTTGCCTCAAAAAGCTCTTCGACACGAGGAAGACCCTGTGTGATATCGCCACCGGCAACACCACCGGTATGGAATGTACGCATGGTCAACTGTGTACCCGGTTCACCGATTGACTGAGCTGCGATAATACCAACAGCTTCACCAACCTGGACAGGCTCACCTGTTGCCATGTTCGCACCATAACATTTCGCGCAGACACCGATGTGTGATTTACAAGAAAGAATCGTACGAATCTTCACTTCTGTAATCGGTCCACCGTCTTTGTTCACACCAAATTTCATTACCTGTTCTGCACGTTTTGGTGTTACCATATGGTTTGCTTTTACGATGATATTTCCATCTTTATCATAAATTGTCTCACATACATAACGTCCTGTGATACGTTCCTGTAAGCTTTCAATCTCTTCTTTTCCATCCATGAATGCTTTTACATACATTCCCGGAATCTCTGCCCCTTCTTCCACACAGTCAATCTCACGGATGATCAAATCCTGAGATACGTCAACAAGACGTCTTGTCAGGTATCCTGAATCGGCTGTACGAAGCGCTGTATCGGAAAGACCTTTACGAGCACCATGGGCAGACATGAAGTATTCGAGTACGTCAAGACCTTCACGGAAGTTAGACTTGATTGGCAACTCGATTGTACGACCTGTTGTATCTGCCATCAAACCACGCATACCAGCAAGCTGTTTGATCTGTTTGTCAGAACCACGGGCACCGGAGTCAGCCATCATAAAGATGTTGTTGTACTTATCCAGTCCGTCAAGCAGAGCTTTTGTAAGCGCATCATCGGTATTCTTCCATGTCTCAACAACTTCTTTGTAACGTTCTTCTTCTGTGATAAGACCACGTTTGAAGTTCTTTGTGATTCTGTCCACAGTATCCTGTGCTTCCTGAATCATCTGCGGTTTCTGAGGAGGCACTGTCATCTCAGAAATAGATACTGTCATCGCAGCTCTTGTAGAATATTTGTATCCTGTCGCTTTGATCTTATCCAACACTTCTGCTGTCACAGTTGCTCCATGTGTATTAATAACTTTTTCAAGAATCTGTTTGTTCTGTTTTTTACCTACAAGGAAATCAACTTCCAATAACAGTTCGTTGCCCGGAATGCTTCTGTCTACGAAACCTAAATCCTGAGGAATGATCTCGTTGAATAAGAAACGTCCAAGTGTAGATTCTACATTTCCTGTAAGTGTCTCGCCGTTTGGCATTGTCTTTGTCACACGTACTTTGATACGTGAATGAAGTGTGATAACTCCATTTTCATATGCAAGGATTGCTTCGTTCAAGTTCTTGAAGAACTTGCCTTCTCCTTTTACTCCCGGTCTTTCCTGTGTCAGATAGTAGATACCAAGAACCATATCCTGTGAAGGAACAGCTACCGGACCACCGTCAGACGGTTTCAGTAAGTTGTTCGGAGATAACAGTAAGAAACGGCACTCTGCCTGAGCTTCTACGGAAAGTGGAAGATGGACAGCCATCTGGTCACCGTCGAAGTCGGCATTGTATGCAGTACATACAAGTGGGTGAAGCTTAATCGCCTTACCTTCTACCAGAATCGGTTCAAATGCCTGAATACCGAGTCTGTGGAGGGTAGGGGCACGGTTTAACATAACCGGATGCTCTTTGATAACATCTTCTAATACATCCCAAACTTCTGTCTGAAGTCTCTCTACCATTTTCTTTGCATTTTTAATATTATGAGCAGTACCATTTGCCACTAATTCTTTCATAACGAATGGCTTGAACAGCTCGATTGCCATCTCTTTCGGAAGACCACACTGGTAAATCTTAAGTTCCGGTCCTACTACGATAACGGAACGTCCTGAGTAGTCAACACGTTTTCCAAGTAAGTTCTGACGGAAACGTCCGGACTTACCTTTCAACATATCAGACAATGATTTTAACGCTCTGTTACCAGGTCCTGTTACCGGACGACCGCGACGACCATTGTCGATCAATGCATCAACAGCTTCCTGAAGCATTCTCTTTTCATTACGAACGATAATGTCCGGCGCTCCAAGCTCTAACAGTCTTCTCAGGCGGTTATTTCTATTGATGATTCTTCTATACAGATCATTCAAGTCAGATGTTGCAAAACGTCCACCATCCAACTGTACCATCGGACGCAAATCCGGTGGGATGACCGGAATGACTGTCATGATCATCCATTCCGGTTTGTTTCCTGAACCACGGAAAGCTTCCACTACTTCAAGACGTTTTACGATTCTGGCTCTCTTTTGTCCTGTAGCGCCTTTTAAGCCTGCCTGCAGTTCTTCATATTCTTTATCAAGATCAATTGCCTGTAAGAGTTCCTGAATGGATTCCGCTCCCATACCTACACGGAAAGCGCTTCCCCATTTTTCTCTTGCTTCCTGATACTCTTGCTCTGACAATACTTGTTTGTACTGTAAATCTGTCTCACCTTTGTCTAATACGATATAAGATGCAAAGTATAATACTTTTTCCAGTGTTCGCGGTGATAAATCAAGGATCAATCCCATACGGCTTGGGATTCCTTTGAAATACCAAATATGTGATACCGGCGCAGCAAGATCGATGTGTCCCATACGTTCACGACGAACACTTGCCTTTGTTACTTCAACACCACATCTGTCACACACAACACCTTTGTAGCGGATTTTTTTGTATTTACCACAGTGACATTCCCAGTCTTTGCTAGGTCCAAAGATCTTTTCACAGAAAAGTCCGTCCTTTTCCGGTTTTAAAGTTCTATAGTTGATTGTCTCTGGTTTTGTTACTTCGCCTCTTGACCATTCCAAGATTTTTTCAGGTGACGCCAAACCGATTTTGATCGCATCAAAAGTCATCGGCTGGTATGCTGGTTCATTATTTGTTACTGGCATTATTGGCAATCCTCCTATTCTTCGTCTAACATATCGTCAAAATCGATATCATCCGGTTCATCAAATTCATCTTCCTCTACATCCACAAGTTCCTCGCCTGCAAATTCCTGCTGACTGAAACCATGTTCTCCATAAGATTCATTCTCAGAATTGTATCTTCTGTCTCCTTCAATAATTGAATGTAAATCTGTTTCACCGTAATCGATTGTCTCCATAATCTCAACTTCTGTCTGATCTTCACGCAATACTCTCACGTCAAGTCCCAGTGACTGAAGTTCTTTCAGGAGTACCTTGAATGATTCCGGAATACCTGGTTCCGGTATATTGTCACCTTTGATGATTGCCTCGTATGTCTTCACACGACCAACAACATCATCGGATTTTACAGTTAAGATCTCCTGCAGTGTATATGATGCACCGTATGCTTCCAGTGCCCAAACTTCCATCTCTCCGAATCTCTGTCCACCGAACTGTGCCTTACCACCTAACGGCTGTTGTGTTACCAGTGAGTAAGGACCAGTAGAACGCGCATGGATCTTGTCGTCTACTAAGTGGTGCAGTTTCAGATAGTGCATGTGTCCAATTGTAACAGGGCTGTCAAAATACTCTCCCGTACGTCCATCACGGAGACGAACTTTACCGTCACGTGACAGCGGAACACCTTTCCACAATTTTCTGTGTTCTCTGTTGTCTGATAAATACTGTAATACTTCCGGAAGTAATTCTGCTCCATGTTTCTTTTCGAATTCTTCCCATTCAAGGTTTACATAGTCATTTGCCAGATCTAATGTATCCATAATATCGATCTCGTTCGCACCGTCAAATACCGGTGTTGCGATATTAAATCCAAGTGCTTTCGCTGCAAGACTCAAGTGAATCTCAAGCACCTGTCCGATGTTCATACGTGAAGGCACACCAAGCGGGTTCAACACGATATCAAGCGGACGTCCGTTTGGAAGGAACGGCATATCTTCTACCGGAAGTACACGGGAAACAACACCCTTGTTACCGTGACGACCAGCCATCTTATCACCTACAGAAATCTTTCTCTTCTGTGCGATATAGATGCGAACTGCCTGATTCACTCCAGGTGAAAGCTCATCTCCGTTCTCTCTTGTAAATACTTTTGCATCTACAACAATACCATATTCTCCGTGAGGTACTTTCAGGGAAGTATCTCTTACTTCTCTCGCCTTCTCACCAAAGATGGCACGAAGAAGTCTCTCTTCTGCTGTCAGCTCTGTCTCTCCCTTCGGAGTTACTTTACCAACTAAGATATCTCCGGCACGAACCTCGGCACCGATGCGGATGATACCTCTGTCATCCAGATCTTTCAATGCATCATCACCGACACCCGGAATATCACGTGTGATCTCTTCAGGTCCTAATTTCGTGTCACGTGCTTCTGCCTCATATTCTTCAATATGGATTGATGTATACACATCATCCTGTACTAATCTTTCACTCAGTAATACAGCATCCTCGTAGTTGTAACCTTCCCATGTCATGAAACCGATCAGCGGATTCTTACCAAGAGCCATTTCACCGTTAGATGTCGAAGGACCATCTGCGATCACCTGTCCGGCTTCTACTTTCTCCCCTTTGACAACGATTGGTCTCTGGTTGTAGCAGTTGCTCTGGTTACTACGTAAGAATTTTGTTAATTTATATGTTTTCTTTGTTCCATCATCATGTTTAACAACGATCTCTTTTGAAGTAGAACGCTCGATCACACCAGCCTGCTCTGCCACGATACATACACCAGAGTCTACTGCTGCTGTTGTCTCGATTCCCGTACCGACTACCGGAGCCTCTGTCATCATAAGCGGTACTGCCTGACGCTGCATGTTGGATCCCATAAGAGCACGAGTAGGGTCATCGTTCTCAAGGAAAGGAATCAATGCTGTCGCTACAGAGAATACCATCTTCGGAGATACGTCCATGTAGTCAAACGCTGTTCTTTCATATTCCTGTGTCTCTTCACGGTAACGACCCGCAACATTCTTATGAATGAAGTGTCCTTCTTCATCAAGCGGCTCATTCGCCTGTGCCACATGGTAGTTATCTTCTTCATCCGCTGTCATGTAGACTACTTCATCTGTTACGACAGGATTCTTCGGATCTGCTTTGTCAATCTTACGGTATGGCGCTTCAATAAAACCATACTCATTAATTCTCGCATAAGTAGCCAGCGAGTTGATCAGACCGATGTTCGGACCTTCAGGGGTCTCAACCGGACACATTCTTCCATAGTGAGAATAGTGAACGTCACGCACCTCGAATCCGGCTCTGTCTCGCGAAAGACCACCTGGACCAAGTGCAGATAAACGTCTCTTATGTGTCAACTCACCAAGCGGGTTGTTCTGATCCATGAACTGTGACAACTGTGAAGAACCAAAGAATTCTTTTACAGCTGCTGTTACCGGCTTGATATTGATCAATGACTGTGGTGAAACTCCTTCTAAATCCTGAGTTGTCATTCTCTCACGAACCACTCTCTCTAATCTTGACAGACCGATTCTGTACTGGTTCTGAAGCAATTCGCCAACCGCACGGATACGTCTGTTACCTAAGTGGTCGATGTCATCATCTGTTCCCATTCCATATTCCAAATGGATATTGTAGTTAATAGAAGCTAAAATATCTTCTTTTGTAATATGTTTTGGAATCAATTCATGTATATTTTTATGGATCTCTTCTTTTAATTCGTCAATGTCCCCAGCTGTTTCTTCCAATAATCCAGCAAGTACCGGATAGTACACTGCCTCTGTTACGCCAACTTCTTCCGGATCGATATCTACAACTGCTCCTAAATCTACCATCATATTAGAAAGCACTTTGATATTACGTTCCTCACCGTCTACGTCAATCCATACATATGGAACAGCCGCATTCTGGATTGCTGTCGCTTTTTCTCTCGATAACTTCTCACCTTTTTCAGCAATCACTTCACCTGTGATGGCATTCACAACATCCTCTGCTAACACCTGGCCTGTGATACGGTTCTGAAGCGCTAACTTCTTATTGAATTTGTAACGTCCTACTTTTGCAAGATCATAACGTCTTGCATCAAAGAACATACTTGTGATAAGACTCTCTGCGCTGTCCACTGCAAGAGGCTCACCCGGACGAATCTTTTTGTACAACTCTAACAGACCTTCCTGATAATTCTCAGCAACGTCCTTTCCAAAGCTTGCTAAAATCTTAGGTTCCTCACCGAATAATTCTAAGATCTCTGGATTTGTTCCGATACCAAGTGCACGAATCAACACTGTAATCGGTACTTTTCTTGTTCTATCAACACGAACGTAAAATACGTCATTCGAATCTGTCTCATACTCCAGCCATGCACCACGGTTCGGGATTACTGTAGAAGAATATAATTCTTTTCCCACCTTATCATGTGCAATCGCATAGTAAATTCCAGGAGAACGAACTAACTGGCTTACGATAACACGCTCGGCACCATTGATAACAAAAGTACCTGTCGCTGTCATAAGCGGAAGATCTCCCATGAAAATCTCGTGCTCGTTAATTTCATCTGTTTCTTTATTATAAAGTCTTACTCTCACTTTCAAAGGTGCCGCGTAAGTCGCATCACGCTCTTTGCATTCTTCAATCGTGTACTTTACATCATCTTCGCATAGTGTAAAATCTACGAACTCAAGGCTCAGATGACCGCTGTAGTCAGAGATTGGCGAAATATCTTCAAATACTTCTTTTAATCCGGCGTCCAAAAACCACTGATAAGAATCTTTCTGAACTTCAATTAAATTCGGCATCTGCAATACTTCTTTTTGCCTTGCATAGCTCATACGCGAACTTTTTCCGTTTGTGATGGGACGAATTCTGTTTTTCTCCATTGACGTTTCACTCCTCGTATATATATTTTTCTGGGTTACATTGCATTCAATAGTCCATACCACTCCACAATAGTGCATCTTTAACCCTATCATAAAAAAACAGGCTTGTCAATCATTTTTTTCAAAAAAAATAAAGCGGAAAATCCGCCTTACTTTTTTTCTTCAATTGTGCCATAATACTTGCCGTATTTGCCACTATAGTATCCATATCCTTTTCTATCCACTTTATTCAACACAACTCCCAAAATGTTGCATCCACTGCCTTCCATTTTCTTCTTCACATCTTGAATCTGTCTGTACTTCACTTTTCCAGCTTCCACAACGATCACTGCTCCATCACATTCCTTCGCAACAATCGCACCATCAATAACAAGTCCAAGCGGCGCCGTATCTAAAATAATATAGTCATAGACATCTTTCAGCGATTCTATCATCTTATGAAAACGCTCTCCTGATAGCAATTCCGTCGGATTCGGAGTCGCCGGTCCCGCAATGGCAACATGCAGTTTCGAAACATTCGTTGCACAAATCACATCTGCAAGCTGACACTGTCCCGACAGAAAATGAGACATACCATACTTCACATTCTCCATCTCATATCTTGTAATCATCACTGATTTTCTCAAATCCAAATCTATCAATAAAACTTTCTTATTTAACTTGGCAAGAGAACGTGCAAGATTCATAGAAGTCTCTGTCTTACCTTCTCCCGGAATGGTACTTGTCACTACAATTACTTTCTTATCCACACCACAAAACAGCAAGTTCGTTCTAAGCGTCTTCAGTTCCTCTTCTGTTGTATAATCCATTTCTTCTACATTAATATTTACTTTATTCATTCTCTCTCTCCTGTTTTCATGACTTTTTCAGCAGTGCTTGCGGATTGCCGAAAAATAACTCCTGTGCATATTTCTCTCCCATCTTTTTGACCACATAGGAACGACACAATTCTAAATTAGGTGCTCTCCTCTGACTGTCGTGCGCATCACTTCCTATAAAATGGATCTGTTCATTCTTAAGTAACCTTCTGGAAATCATCTTTAGTTTCCAGCCCTGCTCTCCCAAAAGTGCTCCCGCATCCACCTGTATCCATGCTCCGAGTTCGATCAACTCCTCAACTAACGCCTTCTTATCCACCACAGCACGATACCTTTCTACATGTGCGATAATAGGCCTAAATCCTGCTTTCACCAACTCGTAAATCCAGTTTCTGATCTGCACGAAGTTGTGCCTTGATGAAAATTCCACCAGCACAAACTTTCCTCCATTCATCCTGAATCTTTTATTTTCCGTAAACTCTTTTACCATCTCAGAATTCGCATGATACTCGCACCCTAAGTGCACCTTCATATCAATTCCGAGCGTTTCTATCTCTCGCCTGACATAGTCCGCTCTTTTTTTTACAAGTTGCTCAGTTGGCTCAAACATCCCTTTCCGATAATGCGGTGTCATCACAATGTGTCTCACACCACTTTTATACTCCATCAAAAGCAACTCTCTTACATCTTTTTTTGTTCTAGCACCATCATCTACCCCAGGTATGATATGACAGTGCATATCAATCATCTCTGGCATAACCCTTCTCCCACAATTCAGAAAAATCTCTTCTTCCTAGGCCGCCCTAACAAGAAGAGATTCTCAACTCTATACCACTCTTAACAAAACTATTTTACAAATGCTTTCTTTCTCAGCACTGCTGCCCCAAGCACTGCCACGATTACCACAGCGCCAACTGCTGGAACTGCTGTATTCTCTCCTGTCTCCGGTGATGTCACAGCTGATGAAGAAGTATTCTTATCAACTACAAATGCAACCGGTGATAACGAATCGAAAGTTGCTGTGATTGTTCCATTACCCGCTTTAGAAGGCTCCACCTGCCAAGCACCATCTACATAATGAAGTACTGCTACTTTTGTTGTAGACAAAACACCAGGTACTTTGAATGTAATTGTTAATGGAAATTCCACTAAACTTGCATCCCCAACAATTACTACATCACGCACATCAATCACTTCCATACCATCAACATATGCGCTTCCAAGAACTGCTTTTAAAGCGGATACATCTTTGATCTCTTCTGCCAAATGCTTATATTCTTCCGGAAGCGCCTGCACATCTATCTCTACTGATCTACCATTCTTATCTACTGCCTGTAGTGCCTCTGTCACAATTCCATCTGTCGAAGGACTGTCTGCTGCGACCGCCTGAAAGCCCATCATTAAAACAAGTGACATTGCTATGATTGCTCCAAATATTTTCTTTTTAAATATCTTCATGTTAATTTCCCTCCATCATATTATCGTTTTCGAACTTACACAATTACAGTATAGCATCATTCTACCGGTTTGTAAAATAGTTTTATCACTAAATCCCGCAATTTTTCATTGTCCACAATGAACTCATCATGCTCTTCTCCCTGTTTTACTTCCCCTGGAACTTTTTCAATCGTCTCCTTCATCTCATAGGATTTCATCCGTTCCATCTCGTCTACTGATAAATCCATTGTAATATATTCCTTAGCTCCTTCCAGCAGTTGGCGATACCAGCCTGTATCCTTCCCCTGCATCTGTCTTGCTAACGCTTCCATAAATTGCGCCTGTCGCTCCATACGCTGTGTATTGCTGCCAGATACATTCACATCCCTGTATCTGACATATTTCTCAGCCTGTTCTCCTGCAAGCACAATGGTCTCCCCAGCTTTGAACGCCGGATCAATATCCGTGTAATCCTCCGGAACTGTAAGCGTCACTCCTCCCATCAGATTTGTTATGTCAGCAATTCCATCCACACCCAGCGCCAAATACGAATCAATCGGGATCTCATACAGCAGCTCCGAAACAGATGTCATCATCATACGGCAGCTCTTCTTCTTGCCATCGCCATAAGCATATTGGAGTGAAATCTGTCCTCGCTCTGTGGAGAGATATTCTCCATTCATATCATATATATCAATGTCTGTCATGGCATCTCGCGGAATCTGCAGCAATGTCGTCGTCTTATTCTCCCGATCCATGCTCAAAAGAATCAGCGTGTCCGCCTGTCCACCTTGTCCAACCTCTGTCTCTGTCATCTCCTGGGATTTGTCCACACCTATAAAAAGCATGCTCTTCAAATGATAATTATACTCATATCGTTTCCCTTTATACGTAATATAAGACTCATCTTCATACTCTTCTGTATTTTCCTTTGCTGTCTCCTTTGCCGCATATTTTTTCCAAATGCCATATCCAAAAAGTCCGACCAGCAAAACCACTGCTATCACTATCATAATCGCTATTATCTTTTTACGCTTACTCATCAATCTCTACCGCCTCCACAAGAAAACGTTTATCCGGCTGCCCACCAATACAGGTACTCAGTGTGATGATATGGCTGTTCTCATCCACTTCCACTCCGCTTCGGAACTGATTCTTCAAGCTGCGCGATTCACTGAGTGATTCCAGAAATGCTTTTCTGTCACTGATGTTATTATTATCGAAGCTGTACATCAAATGCCGATTATCATAGACGACCGCCGCAAAAATCTGATACGTCTTGCACTCATTCTCCGTATAAATCGTAACCTTATCATGCTGTTCAAAAAAATCAGCATCTTCAAACTTGTGTAAATCTTTGAACATGGAACCGTCTTTCATATCATGTCCATATATCACTGTATTAAAATCAGAAAAGTCTTTTGCATTCACTTTTTCCGTGTAAATTGATCCCGGATAGCCTTCCTGACCGTCGATTGTGTGGTTCAGGTAATACGAATCATCGTCCGCACTTTGAACAATCGGATAATTCACATTCGTATCCGGAATCTCAATCCATGCATAAATATCCGGGTTCGTCTCTTTCAATGACGCAAAATCAATTGGAATCTCATCCTCTGCGTCTTCTTCCTGTTTTTTTTCTTCCACTTGCTTTTGTACTTTCTGATACACATCCTCGTTCTTGTCTTTTCTAAAATAGTAGATGGCAATATATGCAAGTCCCAAGACGCAAACCACAATGCACAGCCAAAACAGTATTTTCCCTACTCTTTTTTTCATTCATATACTCCCTTCTGAAGACATATTTAAAATCCATATACCTTCCCTCGGAAAAGTATATGGATCCCATAATTCTTTAACTAACTCTTTTTCTTCTCTTTTTACGTCTCTCAGGAAATGCCGCTAATGTGTTCACACCTAAATACTTCCTCACATCATCTTCATCCTTCACTGTATCATCCAACATATAGAGTAAGACAATCGCTGCAATGGCTAAAGCCACTCCAATCAGTCCACCCATCATAATATTTTTACTTAGGTTCGGACTTACAGGCGCCACCGGCTTCACTGCGCTTTCCATCAGATTCGGTTGATCTGTATCCATGACTTTCGCCACCTGCTTTGCAACTACATCCGCCATCGTATTGGCAATGTCCTTTGCCAGTTGTGCATCTTCATTCGTCGCTGTCACTTTCAGCATATGCGATCCCGTCGGATTCTCAATGACAACACTTCCTGCAAGCATCTCAGAAGTCACACCATCTCCAACCTTCTCAGCTGCCTCTTCCAATACCGGACGGCTCTTCGCCAAAAGTAAAAAATCCGCCGTCAACTGCTCACTCAAAGACAGACTGATTCCGCTCCCAGATACATTCGTCGTACTTGATAAAATATAAATTGTCGAGGAAGCCGAATACTGTGGTGTCACAAAAAATTTTGTATATACACCAAGAGCTCCTGCTCCGATAATACCGCATAATACAATCAGCCACCATTTTCTCAACATAACATGTATTATTTCCAGTAAATCAATCTGCCCCTCTTCTTGATTCTCATATTGTTCCTGCATACTATCTCCTCATATGTTCATATTAATCGTTTCTTATTCATTCTAGCACAAAAAACTTTTCAATACAATATGGTAAATTCCAAGGAAAAATCACTTCTTCCTGCGCTTTTTCAGCCATGTTGCAAAATAATAAGCCCCAAAACCAATTTCCGCTCCCAGTACATTTCCAAGCATATCATCCACCTCGAACATCCCTATGTGCATCACACCTTGAGTCGTTTCGATCAAAATCGAAATCATAAACGCGGTTAAAACAACTTCTTTATTTTTTTCAAAATGTTTGAAACACAGTGGCAGCATCGCTCCTAACAACACAAACATCAAAACATTCATAATAATTTGAAGCTGTATTTCCACATTCCCTTGTCCAAATGCCTTCACATAAGACTCAAACGGCAAAAAACCTACTTTACGTTCCCCTCCGGGACTTCTTCCGTATAATGTCATGACAAAAATAAATCCAACTTCCAAAGATAGGAGCAAACCACATATTAGTGATTTGCACGGCTTATCATCATATCTTGTATATCCCTTTTTCATCAGCAGCCAAAAAATTCCTTCCAGCAACAGACCTATGACAAGAATGGGAATCACGCGTTGTATATTGAGTCTTATATATGCCTGCGCATAAATCAGCAATTCTTTCATACGTCTATCTTCTCCTTTACATGAGCAGGCAGATCAATATTTTCTATTGCAAACACCTTCATCTCTTCAAGTTTCTCTGATGAAATCATATTCTCCCGCAGCTTATCTTCAAGCGACAGCAGTAAAAATACAAGCGCTTTTTCTCTCTTTCCTACAACTTCTTCCCGATTCCACCACTCAATCGCACCGTCCAGATTCTCCTCTATCTTCCGAATCTCACATTGCGCATTTCCCCAATCGCCCTGCTCCACAAGCGTCAGCGCCTTATTGATGTGATATATCGCATCTCCCATCATCCAGTCAATTCGCTCCAAAACATCTAAGACAGATATGTTTAGTTCCGAACCCTCTCCTCTGCGCGCCACAAAACAGATATTGAGCAGTGCGGGATTGTATTTTCCCTCAAATATCTGGTCAAAACACTCTGGCGCTTCAAAAAGCAGGTCTTTACAGACATCTTTTTCTAGATGAATATAGGCTTCCACCGCCTCATGTATTTTATCTGCAGCCTGCTTATACTCTCTGTACTTTTCGTGTTCTTCCAAATATTTTTCATATTCTCTCTGGTCTAGTTCACTCACATAACTTTCATTAAAATAAATCCATTCTTCATACAATTTACTTTTCTCGCATACTCGAGTCGCTTTTTTGCAGATTTCCTGCTTTTCATATAAATTCTCTACGTGGGCAACATAAATTTGCAGCATCCTTACGACATTCTTTACAATCAGCGGACAGCCTCCCTCTTTCTCACATAGTTGTATCGCATATTCTATATATTTGCGGTCCACATGCTCTTTTAACTTCAAACGTTCACAGACAACTGTAATCACCAAATGTGCATAGTCCAAACATCCTCTGCAATTTTGAATTTCTTCCATATCATATTCTTGAACAGTCTCCGAGGCAATTTTCGCAATCTCACTCTCCAAATTGCAGCAATCATAAAATTCGTACGTTCCGTGGACATGCATAATCTGAACTGTTTTTGAATTTGCATTCAAGGCAATATTGTCCAACATATTATTCGCCGAAAACACATCATAGTTTCCAAGCAAATTCAGACTTTTGAGCAGATGATTATCAAAATTCGGTGTGATTGCCGTCGTCGCAATCGTCTTTATGTTCAAAATTTGCGCTAGCAAAAGATTGCTCATGGAAATTCTGGAATTATTCATAATACTTTTTAAATACTGCTGCCTGTGAATTTTATTTTTGTATGCCTGCTCAAACCAATAAGAATAATATTTCGCGCTATTTTCTCCCAGTCTCTCTGCCGTATCGCATATCCTTTGCAGCTTTTCTTCGTCTCCCTGACACAACTGTTCCACTTTCTTTTTACATTGGTCGATAATGCCATTCGCAGTCAAGATTTCCGGTGCTGAAATCCCCGCTCCCACAATAAACAGATATGGGCAGCCCGATTCCATCTCCCGCCCTATCTCCACCGTCTCCCATATTAAATTGATTGCCTCTCGTAAACTAAGTATTTTTCCCATTTGGATTTTCCTTCTCTCTTCGTACATTCCAAAACTGTTCTATAAAAATAATTTTAGCAAATTCTTCCTCATATAACCAGCCTTATTTTTATTCTAACCACTATAGAATTCCTCTGTCTTTTCTCTGAATATTTGCCTGAATTGGCATTGACTTGTTTCTTCCAAGCAGCTTCGACCAGAATGGCTTAAGCTGCTTAAGATTTGATCCGGCTTAACCGAAAATAGATTTTACAATGAAATTTTCTCTTCAAACTCTTCCAACGATTTTGATTGAAATGCCAGCTGTGTCCATTGCTTCAACACTTCAAAGTCTTCTTCCTTCTCAATGCGCTCACACAGCGACTCCTGAACCGTTCCAAGATTTTTCAAATACAAAAGTAATGTGCTTTTCGCATTTTCAAGTCGCAATGCAAGACCTTCTGCACGTCCTTCCGCAATGCCCTCTGCGCGTCCTTCTGCGCGTTCGTCTCTCAACATCTCTTCAAAAACCATAAAGCGTTCCTCCATCTCTCGGTTTGATTTGACTTCACGAATAAACTTCTGAAGTCTCTCCACATATGAATCGTGGAATTCTCTCTCACTTCCATCAACATCCTCCCGTATGTAATGCAGAAGTGTTACCAGTTCTTTCGGAACCTCGCCTTCATTCTTTCCATGTGTATTTAAAAATACAACGGTTCTCCCATCCTCAAACTCCGCTT
>UMGT01012282.1_pt1 | contig 27670 bp, 38 predicted proteins | sample 1965351 | NCBI WGS metagenome assembly UMGT01 (sample SAMEA4836080, study PRJEB28245) | human gut metagenome | biome: gut microbiome; material: fecal sample | place: Denmark | collected 2008 | reverse complement strand
TCTTTTCAAATAGCTGTGCTAATTCCGTATCGCTCATAGAACGCATTTTATCGCCGTTTGTGTATGACTCGCCAATCAAGCTCTTTAGTTCGTGAACGTCTATTTTTTCAATATCTATACCTGCTAATTTTGCATTGTATTTTGTTATGAATTTAAGTTTTAATTTCAATTGTTTAATTTCATCTATTAACCTTTCAGTAAAATCAATTGCTGAATTAGCTACCTGCTCCATGCTCACTTTACTTCCTCCTCTATTGCTTTGAGTAATTATCTCCCACACATTCGGGCATTGCTCACATATCAGCCTTAACTCTGCTTTTATATCCATTTTTAGCACCTCACCCCTTGTTCTCGCTCGTATTCTACGTTTTTATCAAAACATTTTTCACAATACCAATTGCCCCGTTCGTCACATCCGTCTTGAATCATTTCTTCTTCTTCGAATGTTCTTCCACAATCACTACATTGTATTTTCATTATGCTTACACCTCACTTTACCTAACTGCTCCAATGTATGGTCTTGGTATCGGATGCCACGCAATTACATCACAACCGAATGAATTTTTCTTTGCATTAAACCATGCGAAACCGCTATGTGTTATTATCCCGTATACTTTTTGCAAGGCAACTATATAGTGACCGCTTTCGCTCGGCAAATCATCACCCATATACTCCGATTTCCAACTACCTTTCTTTTTAGGGTTGAATTTAGGATAATCCATATATGCAATTGATCCCTGCATAACTTCTCCCCACCCATACCATCCGTTTTGAACAATACGTCTATCATCAGCACATAAAGTAGTAACTAAGCAAGCTTTCCCTATTTGTTTTTTATCTGGTTTATAAGTTATCCAATCCATGGCTTACACCCACTTTTATAACTCCATATATTAGTTTCACGTTCTGCTAGGAAATGATATAGTTTCTTTTCATTCATCTTGTTTTAACCTCATTCAAATATAATCGTCTGGTCTGGATTGTCTTTTCCATGCTTACACCGTCCTCACAAATTTCTCATACATTTTCCCCATACACTCATTTAGCGTGGTTTTCGTAGTGCGCCTATCCGTCCGATACACCACTTCATACCCTTCAGCTATTTTGTCACGTACTGGATATACTTGATATCCTCCATGTTCACTATGTACAACCATTGCTGCTCTATTGGTTTTTGCCGCCAATGTATCAGCTTTGTCTATGTAATATTGCAAATTCATTTATTTACACCCCCAATTTCCTCATTCGATAATCATCAGCTTTTATCATTACCCCATCTGTCATTTCAACAATTCTGCTTACTATCCGTTGCCCTAGCACGTTCGGTTCAGCTAGTTCTTTTAAATCTTTATTCGTTGTGATAATGGTCGGTAGTAAATTTTCATATCTAGCATTGATAAGCATAAAGAGTTGCTCGCGTACCCAATCGCTTGATTTTTCTGCGCCTAAATCATCGAGTACAAGTAACTCTGCTGTTTTGACGGTTTCAAAAAGCTTTTGCAGATCTGCATTGCCCTTCTCGTCAAAACTTCTCCGAATTGCTCTAAGTAAATCTGGAACTACCACAAAAGCACCTGCTATGTTTTTCTTGACCAATTCTGCGATAATTGCCGCCGCCAGATGTGTTTTTCCTGTTCCGTAATTCCCTGTAAGCAATATTCCTGTAGAATCTGCTTTGTACTTCAAGCAGAATTCTTTACAAAGCTGATATGCTGCATGATTATTTTCTGTGACCTCAAATGTTTCAAATCGCCTATTTGCAAAGCGTTTTCCGATACCTGTATTGCCGAACATTCTTCTGATTTTTTGATTCAATATGTACGCTTGCGCCTTTTTGCAAATGCCTGTTTGACTGTATAGCCTGTCATTTTCAATCACTAATTTTGTTTGGCAACACTCGGTAGTTTCTGCCCCTACTTTACTGCAATTACGGCACTTTTCTATGCTTTCGGCAGCATCTACAATCATGTTTTCGTATTCAAGAAGCTCATTGGCTTTTGTTTTTATTCCGAGAAGATTGATTGCCCATATAAAACGCTGGTTATCCTTTGTAGAAGTTGTCCCAGTTTGGCTGTTTTGTAGCTTCGTTTTTAGGTTTGCTATTAGACTTTGTATTTTCTCTTGTGCTTTTTCCATTTGCATCATCTCCATTATCAAATCCATTTGTACCCCAGTTTTTCAAGATTCCCTCTATGTACCCAAGACTTCGCTTGTTACGATTAACAGCTCGCTCGATTGATGCAATTAACCAAACCTTGCCGAATCTACTGAGAAGGTCATGTATTTTTTCTGCTTCGATTTGTCCTGCTACCGGATGAATATTATCAGAATAGATTTTATAAATTTCCGCTAAATCTGTTTCGTCAACTACTTCACTATTTTGAGGTTCACTTGCGCCCGTAGTAGTAGTAGATATATATTTACTTTCCTTTACTTTACTTTGTGTAGTTTTTGCTGACATTGTGTCTACATTAACTACCTCTGGAGATGAATTAATGTCTACATTAATTGCACTTGAAGTTGTATTTATGTCTACATTAATGTTTTTATACGAAATATTGTCTAATTTAATCCCATCTTCTAGTGAAACTAAACAATATTCGGAAATCATTTGTATACTTTTACGCCGTTCGCAAGCCCTCAAATACCTGCACTGTATGCCATGAGAGGTTAAAACACCATACTTCTCGAATAATTCTTTACTAAATATTTCTTCATTAATGCATACATTAACTATCTCTGAAAGGGTATTAATGTCTACATTAACTCTTTTCGAAAATACAAATTGTTGACGTTCTGACCACGTCATGTAATATCCATTCCGATAGATGTACATTAAAAGTCGAACTATAATACCAAAAGCAACTAGTCCGTATTTAGCTTCAATAAATTCAATTTTGTCGTCTGCATCCATATCTGTATCTAAAGAAAAATAGTCCAATCCTTCGCTTGCTGGTCTCGCCAAAATTCTCCCCTCCTACTACCTAGTTGCATTTTGTTAATACGTTATGTATAATAAGTGCTAAGTTAATATTTTGTATGTGCCGGAGCATTGTGAGTGCTCCGGTCTTTTTTTATTTCAATTAGATACGTCCAGTTACAATCAAATAACCATCAAGACTAGCTTTTAACTGCTCAATTTCATGATCAACAGCCGCTTTCAAATATCGTTGTAATTTAGGACATGTAAACCGAATTGCCGGCTTTTCGCCTTCTGATTTTGGCTTGTACACCTCAACTTCAATTTCAATTCTTTGCGTAAATTTACTTTCATTGAACACTTCAAGGTTTAAGTAGATAACTTGCGGAATTTTAATACTACCTTCTTGTTCACCAACTTTAATCATAAATGTATAGTTTTGATCGTCAGCTTGTGAAAAATCACCTTGAATATTTGTTACATATCTAAAGTTTTGTAACATTCCAATGAAATACTCAATATCGTCAATTTCACCATCTTCTCTACGTTGCAAGAATTTAATCAATGAACGTTGGTCAAATGTACCACCAGATTCTAAGATTTCTTGCCATTCTTTATATTGGAGCGATTTAATGAATGCATATGTAACTCTGTCTTGGTTACGGTCAACGATTTTATCATCAAGAATTGCAACCATTTTTGCATCATTGTAAGCGACTACGCAGTTTGGTTTACATGCCTTCGATTTAACCAAATCAACAAAACTATCTGTAGAGTAAGCATCATAGCTAAAGCCGTTATATTCAAAAATACTTTGTGCATCACCATGACGGACAACCAACTCATTACCACTTTCCATATTGATATTTAACACTTGTTTTTCTTCACGCATAATTAACACTCTCCTAATTTTTCATTTATCTATTTTGCCCTAGTGCGTTAGGGAATTGGATAACACCGTTAACTTCTTCCGGAACTTCAGTATCAATACCGAAGTCTGATTTAAATGGATATAATCCGATTTTTGCATCCATCGGCGGCATGGTTTTACTAAATTTTGATGAAATACTCGCCATCATACTAGATCCTTTAGGACGAACAAATTCGAGTTCAATTTTAATTTTTGCTTTTTGTCCCTCTTTTAAGGTTTTTAAAATTTCTGGATACACCGCTTGGAACTGTCCTTCTACAGAACCTTCACAAATATTTGACAAGCTTAATTTTTCTTTTTTCATTTTTATAACCTACTTTCTTTTATTTAAAGCGGCTGATTTGCCGCCTATATTACTTTTGTTCCATAGCTAAATCTAGAGCGTTATCTAAAATTGCATCGTTAGCCTTGCAACTACTTACGTCTTGATGATATTTTTCAATATTATTTTTCAAATCATTGGCTTGTGACATAGTCAATTCTTTCGATGATTCTATGTCGTATTTAATTTTCAAAATCTTTTTCATTTCATCACTTGATATGTTTAACTCTGTTGCTTTAACGAATATTTCAGAGCGTTGTTTTTGTGTTGATGGAATATCCGCGCCTTTTTCAAGCCATTCTAAAAGCTGGTGTCCTGTTTCTTCATTGGCTACGAATGCTTTTCCATCAAATATTCCTGTGCGATCTTTACCTGCTGTAGCCATATGTTTAGAGTTTTCTAAATCGAGTACAACCGTAAATTCATATTCAAGTCCATCACGTTGTATTGGAGCAAGTCCAACTTTGGTAATTTCCGTTTTACCATTATCGTTTTTGTTAATCTCATAAGCTGTCTTTGTTCTCATTGTTACAATAATGTGCATTGAACTTTGCAGTATCGTATCTACTAATTTGTTGTGAAGTGGTGTAACGTCGCGCCATGCCGTATAACTGTTTTTGCTACGACTGGCGGCAGTTTTCTTATCCACTTCTTCGAGTAAACCACCTTGACCAGCCCATGCGTGAGAAAGACTGTCTATAATAAGTACGTTATATCCTTCTTTTTCAGCTTCATGGATTGCTGCTATATATTTTTCTACGGTGTATGGCGGCGCTATTTCACATACATCATAATCTGTAACACCTTCATAGAGAGATGCAGAACCGTTTTCTGTATCAATAACTGCACATTTACCACCAAGTCCTTTAGCTACTAATAAAGCACTATATGTTTTACCGCTACCACTTGTACCGCATAACGCAAGTCTTAGCTTCGATTTTTTACGTGTTGCTTTTGTAAACATCGCCATAACTAATTCACCTCTACATAAAACTTATCTTCCGAACAAATAACTTCCATATCTTGAATAATCTCGCCATCTGCATTTACTACCTTACCACTATCAGTTACATTCAAAGTCTTTTTAAACGATGCCCAATCGGCTATCTCTTTGGTTTTTATCAAGGATTCATCATAAGTTTTTACAATTTCAATTAATTTAGGATTATCGTTTTTTACTTCTTGGTTTGCTATGTAAAACTTTTCAGTTCCTTTTCTGAGTCCAGCTTTACCATTGATAAATTTTATTGAACGTGTTTTTTTACCGTCTAATTTTTTCTCAATATAAGGTCTAAGTTGACTTTCTAGGCTTGCAGAATATCCGTTCAATGATTCAAGTTCCTTCTGTAACCATTCATCAGCTACAGCTTTTTTGCGGTTCAAAAAATCTATTTGCTCATCATATTGTGATTGCTTTTCTGCTTTTTTCTTGGCAACCCAAGCGATTTTTTGCATTATTTTTTCAGCTTCTTCATCGGTTGCGATTGCAGATATTTCTTCTTGAAACTTTTGTTCTTCGAATTCATTTATAATTTCAGCTAGATTAGTTGACATATATTCCATCCTCCGTCCCTATTGCTACTGCAGACATACTTACGCATCCCTTGATTTTCTTTGCTGCTTCCAGAGAAAACGCCAACGCCATATCTGCCGTAATAGCTTGAATCTCTAAGCTTTCAATTTCCTTTCTTGATCTATCGCGAAATGAAACTCTATACACTTTCATTTACATCAACTCGCTTTCATACGATTTACAAAACTGCTCATTTTGATATTCCTTATCCGTATCTAACGACTTACACGTTCCATACTCGAATTCAACGTTTTCTAGCTCAATCACAGGAGCTAAACAAATTCCACTGTTGCAATGCTTGCATGTGTCTGCGTTGCATTTAACTATCATTGATTACACCGTCCTTTTGTGATATAATCACTTAAATTGATTTTTCTTTACTTGCCGTTAGCGATTGCCGTCGCTGACGGTTTTTCTTTTCTCCAAGGGTCTATGCGGTTCATCCCTAGCATACCTTTGATTCGTTGGCCTGCTGCCAAGCTATACCTTACAGGTGCAAGCTTATTGCCGAATCTACTACTTAACTCCAGTTCAAGCAAAGCTTTGTCCTGTTTAACGCATCTTACTTCTTCCATATTCTCACCTTCTTTCTGGAGTATTGCCCTCCATAGAAGCCATGAGCTTCATGACCTCTAGCAATGCAATACTAAATCCTTATGAATCGCTTTTGACAATTTCTATCATCCTTACAAACAAATACAGGCTTATGAAATTCATTCGTCATATATGTACCGTCAATTCCACGAAGCTTTTTGCCGCATACATAGCAGGTCTTTTTCTTTGCCAATTCAATCCCTCACTTGTCCAATTTTTCTTGCCAAACTATCTCTAATTCATCGCCAGGATAAATCGTTGCCCCGCTTCTATCATGAGAAGTAACACGGTGTACAAATAATCTGTCGTAATTATGCTCGATAATTCCATGCATAAATTCGTCTTGCTGACGTGGCGCATATGTATTCTTCTTCATGTACACACCAGCAATATCCCAAAGCGTGTCGCCTTGCTTAACTATGTAAGTTTCGCTTTTGTCTATATGCGGTGGAATTACGAAGCCTGCTAATGTCGCGCCGACAGCGATAATTCCTGCAACCAGAATTGCTTTAGTTAACATCCTCACTATCTGCACTCTCCTTTGCCAAGTAGTCACTTACAAGGTGGCTATCTTGGGTAATAATTTTGAATCCGTTATCATCGATAATAAATGTACCTTCTCGAATCGTTAGTAACATTTTCATCACCTCGTCTTAGCCTGTCGCTTGACAGGAATTTTTTTTGACCAACTCGTGTAAATCGTAACCTTCATACTTTTTCAAGAATTCATTTAATGTTGAATTTCTAACTTTGCGTGTTCTACCAAATCTTAGAGCCCTCAATAGACCGGAATTAATTAAAGCGCCTACAAAATTACGATTACACCCCAATCTTTTCGCTATTTCATCACTGCCTAAAAGATAATCATTTTGATCCATCCATCTCACCCTTTTACATTGATTTTGTTTTGAAAACTTGATATAATTTATAAAATAATTTTTTTAAGTCTTGAAGCCGTATTGGTTGCCGCCAATGCGGTTTCTTTTTTTGTCGGGGCTAAAATTACAGAGAATGCTGCACCGATTAAGGTGTTAATGACATCTATACATGTTCTGTATACAGTCACCTCATGTAACTCAATCTTGTTATCACTGCCAACTTCTGCAATGTCGTATTGTATGTCGTTGGCTTTTTTCATTTGAACTTGCAAATTCAAGATACTTGATGCTAGTTCTTTCATCTCAACATCAGGTAGAATTAATGCCCCAACTTTTGTGTTCATTGATAAGTGAACATATCCTAACCAGAGTGCATCGTATACCCTAATCATTTTTGCAACGATATCATCTGGTACAGGAGTCTTTGCATTTTCATAATCGCTAATCGATCTAACTGAGACTCCAAATATTTCAGCTACATCTTCTTGGCTATAACCAGAGTTTTTTCTAGCTATGCTACAAAGATTTGCGAATTCATGGTTCATGGCATAACGCCACCTTTCGTATTAAAATTTTTAGTGGAAGCTACTTGTTGCCTTACAACCTCCACTTTCACATCAACACCCAAAACTCTCTTAAAAAGCTGACTGAATATTTTCCCATCATCCGCATTTGGTGTACACTCGCGAATAACAGTGATACCTTTGCTTGGATCTCTTTTTTTGCCTGCCATGTTATCACCTCATAACAATCATCAAATGTGATTTAACTTCACATATTTTTATATAATAAATCATCAACTGAACATTTTAAAATAGATGCTAAAGCTAACAATTTATCAGCACGGGGCATAGCTTCTCCAGTTTCCCATTTTGCAATTGTTGACCTATTCACTGATAACTTATTTGCCAAATCCTCCTGACGCAAATTTAAAGATTCTCTCAAGTTTTTTAACTTTTCCATTTATTCCACCCCCTGTGAATTTAATTCACCATTCACATTTTTATTATATGTGAAGTTTCTTCACATGTCAACACCTATTTTAAAAAATAAGTGAATTTATTTCACGAGTTTAAATGTGAAATAAATTCACTTATAATATAATGAAAGGAGTGATTTTTTTGAATACTGGTCAACGGTTAAAAAAATTACGCGAAGAAAAAGGGTTATCTCAAACTGAAATAGCCAAAATACTTGGTGTTGATAGAACGACATATGTAAAATGGGAAACAGGTGTTAGCTCACCTTTGAGAAAATTAAATAAATTGGTTGAATTTTTCAATGTATCATCAGACTATTTATTAGGAACGGATATAGTCGAATCAGTTCCTAAAACATCGTTAACAAATAAGGATAATAAAGAAATAACCGAAATGTTAGAAGAAATGAAAGAAAAATTACAAAACGAAGAAGGCCTTATGTTCGATGGAAATCCTGCAACTCCAGAAAGTGTACAATCTATACTTGATGCTATGCAGATAGGTATGGAAATGGCTAAAAAACGTAACAAAGAGAAATACACACCTAAAAAATATAAAAAATAATTGAAAAGGTGATTCGATGAATGTTGACGAGGCTGTAAAATATGTACTTAGAAAATATAAAACTAATGATCCCTCTAAAATTGCTGAAAAATTAAAAGTTATACTTATTACTACAAATTTAGTTGACATCCGCGGATTTTATCAGTACTGGAAACGAAATCATATTATCTATCTTGATGAAAAATTACCTTCTATTGAACTAAACTTTGTTCTTGCTCATGAAATTGGTCATATGCTTATGCACAAAAAAAGTAATGCGATGTTTTTAGATTCACGCACCTTCTTTTCTTTATCAAGTTATGAGCGAGAAGCAAATTTATTTGCAGTTGAGTTACTTTTACCAGATTCATTATTAAAAGAATATAGAAATACTTCGCTATACACTTTAGCTCAAAGTGTTGGAATTCCTAACGAATTAGCACAGTTAAAATTTAAAAACCTACAATCCAAAATAAATAATGGATGTAGGTTTTCGTTGTAAATAGGACTTTTCGACATATTTTGATAAATTAACAGAAATATGGTGATTTAATGTTTAGAATATTATTGGGAATTATTATTTTGGGTTTAGTAATTAGTTTTTGGAAATATTTATTAGGTATAGCTATTCTAGTTATTATCGGTATTTGCATTAAAATGATATTTTTTCAAAAGAAGACCAATCAAGATTCTCAAAAAGAAAATTCAATCCAGCATTCACTTGATGATAATTTCAACAACAATTTAAAAAATACAAATATTTTTCAGGCAGAAAAAAACAAAAAAACATCTAGTCATATCAAATCTGACGATTCTTCTAATAAGTTAACCTTATGCAACTCTGATAAAGAAGTAGTAATTGAAAGACCTCTACTAGATAATGAAATACAAAATAACGCCTCTAAAACCATTATTGGAAAAATTAAATCCTTCAATTCTCCGTCAACAGACGTTATTGAAGGATTTAAGTTACCTGATAATCCCCCAACGCATATCAACTCCAATTTCAATACTCTTGATGATTCCATCCAACAATATGCAAATGGAAAAACTGAAAATATAGTTACTCCTGAAAAGTGCTGGATTCCTAGTGGGACAAGTGTTACTATTCAAGGTTATGTAGTTGCAGATGGAATGGTTTTTGTTGGTAGAGGCTTAAAAGGTGCTAATCAATACGAGACTGAAGTTGCTTTGATTAATCCGAACCTTCCTATACAAAAATTTTCTTCTGATTACATTAATAGGCACATTGGATATTGGCCTGCATATTATCGAATAACACCTGCGGAGAAAGCATCTTATTTAGCTTGGTTAGCTGGAGGAAAACAAGATCCAGAAGCTGATATCGGATATGTATTTTTATATTTTTACGGATTAGAACGACGTCTTCTCTATGATATTCCTAATGATCCAAGTCTACAATCAGAAAGTGAAGTAATTCAAAATGAACTAAAAAGACTATTATCAATCTATAGTAACAATGTCTCATTTCGTACATATGTAAATCAGTTATTATCTTATGTAGTTACTAATGATTATGAAAACAGTATTGTCTATAATAACGAGCCTCCTGAGCCATCATATCATCAGGGAGTTCCTGCATTTTTAAGTATTGGTATTGCACAAATGGCACGTGATCAAGTACCTATTCCTTCTGATTGGGCGTTAAATTGGTATTTATCTACATATGATCCGCCTATTTATTCCCGAACAGCTGCACAAAGATGTTATGCAGAATTCAAAACGCTATTCGCACAAAAATATAAAAATAAATTTGCCGATGGAGTTAAACTAAAACCTAATAAAACAATGTTATCCTTTGAATATCATCCAGCCAGTGCTTCCTTAAATAGTAAAACTTATCAAAAGCAAACGACATTACCTGATATTACTCGTACAAAAACAACTTTAAATCGTTTATCACCACTTATTCAAGAATGTCATGACGAATTAGATCGCTATAGTAGATTCTTAGGTCGTAATCCTGATAAAAAAGATACTATTGATGCATTATTAGAATTATCTCCGTCCCTCTGGTCAGACAACATACTTGAAAAATTTAAACAGCTCTCAAATAAATGCAATTCAGATAAACTATTCACACCCTTAAAATTCTCCGAATTATTGAACCAACTGCCTGCATGGAATAAAATTACCAAAACGAAGCTAGAAAATTTCTTAAGTATTGTAGATGACTATTTTGATATTGGTATTGAACCAGATTGCCGTATCAACGGAAAAGTGCCTTCCCCTGATTCTATTATTATATTATTTTCACAACCAAAACAATTTAACTTAGAAAATTTAACCGGACCTAAATATTCTTTTGCTACATTAATTTTACACTTAAATCTTTTATTATCTCAAGTAGACGGACAAGTGTCAGAAGATGAATTGGAGTTAATAATGACTAAAATAGACCACTTCACTTGGATAGACAACGACTCAAAACCACGCTTAAAAGCACATGCCCTATGGCTAAACTCCCAAGAATTAAAAATAACAAATATGAAAAAACGGATTGAAACTTTGGACTCCTCACAAAAAGAGTTAATTGGCAATCTACTTGTCCAAGTTGCAAAAGTTGATGGAACTGTTAGTTTAGAAGAAATGAAGCTACTTGAAAAATTATTTAAACTATTAGATTTAAATACCTCTTCCCTATTTAATCAAATCAATAAATCAGAATTTGAACCTATAACAGTTTCAAAAAATATAGATTCTCCAAATGAATTTTCTATTAAAGAACCTATAAAAAAAGATTCATCTCAAATTAACATTAATACAGATAAATTAGCATCTTTAAAAGAAGACTCTGAAAAAGTTTCAAACCTTTTAAAAGAGATTTTCGTAGATGAAGATGAACAAACACATTCATTAAGCACTACACCTAATACACAAAACTCTCTTTTGAACCTTCCTGGAGGACTAGCCAACTTTACTTCTATTCTAATTAGTAAAATGACTTGGACAATAGCAGAATTAGAAGAACTAGCCCAAATGCATCAGTTGATGCTCGAAGGTACTTTAGAAGAAATTAACGATGCTTCTTTTGACAAATTCGACGAACCTTTAATCGAAGAAATTGATAATGGATTTGAAATAAATCAAGATGTTGTGGAGGAATTAAAAAATGAGTAAAATACGTACAAAAGAACGTGATACTATTCTGCAATCTTTACGCGCTGGTGTTGTCCCACGTATTGGATTACATTTGATTCAAGTTGGACGTGTAAATGAAATATCTGCTCTTATAAAAGATTTAGACCGTCTTGCTGACGGAGGAACATTATTTCGCTTAATAATTGGTGAATACGGATCTGGAAAAACATTTTTTCTAAACCTCATTAAAACAATCGCATTAGAAAAGAAAATTGTAACTCTGCAAGCAGATTTAAGTCCATATAGAAGAATACATGCTACGGGCGGACAAGCACGATCTTTATTTTCTGAATTAGTAAAAAATCTTGCTACCCGTAATAAGCCTGATGGCGGTGCTTTGAGTAGCATAATTGAAAAATTTATATCTAACTGCCGAAATGAAGCCACAACCAAAAACATGAATCCTTCACAAATAATAGAGGAAAATTTATCAACATTATCTGAGCTTGTTAATGGATATGATTTTATAAGTGTTCTGAAAAAATATTGGCAAGGTTATGAACAAGGTGAAGAACAATTAAAATCCGATGCATTAAGATGGCTCAGAGGTGAATTTACAACGAAAACAGACGCACGTGCAGCTCTTGGTGTTAGAACTATTATTGACGATGCATCCGTATATGACCAACTAAAACTTTTAAGTAAATTTATAAAAATTGCTGGCTATAACGGTCTCTTAATCTGCATTGACGAAATGATTAATCTTTATAAACTAGCAAATACCCAAGCTAGGAACTCTAATTATGAAGAAATACTACATATATTAAATGATTCTCTACAGGGTAATGTTGAAAATTTAGGATTTATGTTTGGTGGAACTCCAGAATTTTTATTTGATCCACGTAAAGGATTATATAGCTATTCTGCTTTACAATCACGTTTAGCTGAAAATAGCTTCGCTAAAAACGGATTAATTGATTATACGCACCCTGTTTTACGTCTTTCCAATCTTACTCCAGAAGAATTTTTAATTTTGCTTGAAAAACTTCGTCATATCTTTGCTAGTGGAGATTCATCACAATACTTACTCCCAGATGAGGCATTAACCAATTTTATGAATCATTGCAATAAAAATATAGGAGAAAGCTATTTTAGAACGCCACGAACTACAATTACCGCCTTTATCAATTTACTTTCAGTCCTTGAACAAAATCCTAATGTAAACTGGAAAGATTTAATTGCATCAACAAAAATAGAAAAAGACGCTATAGATGAAATAGTATTTGAACCTACCACGTCAAATGGAATTCAAAATCCTAATATAGAGGTAACTGATGATGAATTTACAACCTTCCGCCTCCACTAGAAATTCAAATTCTTATGAAATGCTAGATTATGAAATTCAACGCTGGATTTGGGAACAAAAATGGGAAACTCTACACGATATCCAAGAGTATGCTATCCCCAAAATTTTAAACCAGAAAGATGTTATTATTGCAGCTTCTACTGCTGCTGGCAAAACGGAAGCTGCATTTTTCCCTATCCTAACTAAATTAATTCAATTAGCGAAGAAATCTCCCACGGCTCTTTATATAAGCCCACTTAAAGCATTAATTAACGACCAATGGGAACGGTTAGATTTACTATGCGATAAATTAAATATAAAAGTTACACCTTGGCATGGTGATATAAGTGCAACACAAAAAAGGAATTTTATAAAAAAACCTTCTGGATGTGTACTGATTACGCCTGAATCACTTGAATCTCTTTTTATGAATCATGGATATCAAATTGGAACTCTATTTAACAATTTGCAATATTGTGTTATTGATGAAGTTCATTCTTTCTTAAGCAGCGAACGTGGGAAGCAATTGCAATGTCTGCTCCATCGATTGGATATCGCTATTGGAAGAAAAGTACCTAGGGTTGGATTATCAGCAACTATTGGTGATTTAAAACTTGCCGCTCAATATTTGCGTCACGATGCGCCAGATGAAGTATCAATTATTCATAGCTCAAGCAATAGAAATGAATTAAAAATAGCCTTATATGGTTATAAACTAGGAACGGATATAAACGAAAAAGATATTTCTTTTGATGGTTATATTGAATTCATAGCAAAAAAACTATTTACTGATTTAAGAGGTTCAAATAATTTGATTTTTCCTAATTCTCGTCAAAGAGTAGAAGTTTTAGCAGACAAATTACGCCGCTTATGCGAGGAAAATAATTTTCCTAATGAATTTTGGCCACATCATGGGAATTTATCTAAACATATTAGAGAAGAAGTTGAAGAAGCTTTAAAAGAAAAAAATAGACCTGCATCAGCGATATGTACAAGCACATTGGAATTAGGCATAGATATTGGCTCTGTAAAAAGCGTTGCGCAGATTGGCTCTCCTCCATCCGTATCAAGTTTAAGACAACGACTTGGACGTTCTGGACGCAGACAAGGCGAACCGGCTATTTTGCGTGCTTTTAATATTGAAGCAGAACTTGGAAATCAACCAACTATATCAGATTGTCTACGTGAACAGCTCGTTCAAAGCATATCTATTATTGAACTTTTATTAGAAAATTGGTGTGAACCAATAGGGCAAAAAGGAATGAAACTATCTACTTTCATTCAGCAACTCCTCTCATCTATTGTTCAATATGGCGGAATTTCGGTCGGCAATGGATGGAAATTGTTCTGCGAATCTAACCTTTTTCCTGACATAACCAAACAAGATTATCTGTCGCTCTTAACTCATTTAGGGAAAAAAACAATTATTATGCAAGATCATACAGGCCTTTTACTACTAGGTGAATTAGGTGAAAAATTTGTAAATCACTATTCTTTTTATGCTTCTTTTTCAACTGATGAAGAATTTAAATTAATCTGTGAAGGTAAATTATTAGGAACAATCCCAATTAAACGAGGACTACAACTTGATACATATCTTATTTTTGCGGGTAAAAGATGGCAGATATGTAGCGTTGAAGAAAAGCAAAAAACTATCGTTGTGATTCCTGCCAAAGGGGGTACTCCTCCACTTTTTTCTGGTGAAGGTATGCGTATAGACAAAGAAATAAGAAAAAAAATGAAAGAAATTCTATTATCAGAAGATACCATATTGTTTTTAGACGAAACCTCATCAACGTTATTAAGTGAAGCAAGATTTTATTATCAACAACTTAATATAGTGAATCAAACTTTCTTACAGCAAGGAAAAAATATTTTGATTTTTTTATGGGAAAGTGATGACGTTCAAGATACTCTTACATTATATTTTTCTTTCAAAGGATATAAATCTTTAAATCATGGATTATTTATATCTGTAGAAGCAGAATCTATGGACATAGTAAAAAATGAGTTATTTGAGTTTATGCAAAGCACCCAAGATTTATCATTTCAATTATCAAAATTTGTTGAAAATAAAGAAATAGAAAAATGGGACTGGCTACTCCCCGATGATTTATTATGCAAAAATTATGCTTCGCAATACCTAGATATTGAAAAAAGTAAAGAAGCTATAAAATCATTTAATTCACTTACTTAATAAAATGTTCAAGGAGTTAATTCTATATGATAAAAAAATACGTCATACAGTAAATACTTTTGATAGATTCTCTATCCACTATGACATACTAATGATAATTTTATCTATTGGGGTTATCATTAACTTAATATTAGAATCAAAAACAAATTTATCATCATCAGAAATATCTATGATAGCTATATTTGATAAAGGCGTTTGGAGTATCTTTATTATCGATTATATAGTTCGTCTCTTATTAGCAAATGATCGTAAAAGTTTTATAAAACAAAATATTATAGACTTAATTGCAATTATTCCTTTTGATGTGTTTTTCCAAGGATTCAGAAGCTTACGTTTATTAAAATTAAGTTATATAATTCGTTGTTTTGCCTATTTAACACGCGCATACATACGTATAAAAGCAATATTAAAAACGAATAGTTTTGATCATGTTTTAAAATTCACCTTTATAATTATTTTCTTGTGTTCAGTATTGATAACTTATACTGAGGACATGAGTTTTGGTGATGCATTATGGTTATCATTTGTAACTACTACAACAGTTGGCTATGGAGACATTGCCCCACACTCATTTTTAGGTAGAATTGTTGCTGCAATCTTAATGATTGTAGGAATCGGATTTTTAAGTACATTAACAGGAACAATATCAACTTTTTTCATGAATGCAACATCACGACAAGATTATAAAAAGGATGAAATAAATCATATTATCGAAAAACTTAATAATTTCAAAAATTTATCAATTGATGATTTAAATAGTATACATAATGTTCTAGTTGCGTTAAAAAAATCTGAAATACATAAAAATTGATTACTATCTTGTATGCGAATTATTACTAATAAAGCGAGTAAAATTACGCATTACACGTACACCAGCAGAATGATTTTCAACATATTTATATGATATTTTCAGAATTTACGAGGTTTTTACATGGCGTTAAGCAAATATAAAATATTCATATTATCCATCTTCCCTATTCTTGGCCTATGGATACTTTGGGAAGTTTTTGAAAGACCGGAACGAGTATATAAAAATTGGAAAACAGAATGGCTTCCAAAAAGATTTGGTAATACGGGTAAATTTTTAGCCAGAGTCTTTTGGTTTTTTATGGGCTCACTTATGACGCTGCTTGGTTTGTTCTTTTGGTATGCAGTCCTCACTCACAAAATATAAACTTTATTCTAGGAGTTGATTTAATGGGTTTTAGATTTAGAAAAAGCTTTAAAATTGCCCCTGGCGTTAGAATCAATTTAAGTAAATCTGGCATAAGTACAAGCATCGGTCCAACCGGAGCCAAAGTTAACATTGGACCTAATGGTGTACGTGCTACAACTAGTATTCCTGGCACTGGAATGTCATATAGTACAAAACTTAGTGGTAGTAAAGGTAAGTCTAAAATGAGTGTATGTCCATTTTGCGGGCATAAAATGCGCAAACAATGGGACCTGTCCAAAATGTCATAATGAACTCTTCAATGAAAATACTGAATTAGGTATTGAAGAAACAAACTTTTCAAATCAAAAAGTTGCTGCTTCTTCGGGATGTCTTTTACCTATTTTATTAACCATATTTCTTCTAGCTACAACATTAATTTAGGAGATGATTACTGTGTTAAAACGTAAGTTTACTGCAATCTTTATAATGGTAGCATTACTTTTATCTTTTGCAGCTACTGCCCTCGCCTACATCGGAAATCACAATACATATAAGTTTCATCATGATGGCTGCCGCTATGTGGCTAGAATGAATGAAGGTAACAAGGTTTGGTTTGACACACGCGAAGAAGCTATTAATGCTGGTTATATACCTTGTAAAGTATGCCGCCCATGACGAGGAGGTCATAGATGACTATACAGAAAATTAAAGGAATGTATTTATCTTCTAAAGGCCGATTAAGTCGTAAAGAATTTATAAAGTTATGGTCATGTCTAATACTACTTCAATTTGTAAAACACGTTATGATTCTAGATATTTTTTCATCACTTTTAAACATGAACTCTAGCAATTTTAGATACGCTGTTTATATTAACGAAATTATCACTATAATCTTTTTAATACCTACTTGTTATTATTTATTTATTCGACGAGCCCATGATCTAAATAAATCCGGGTGGTTGGTTCTTCTAATCTTCGCACCATTTATAGACGTCTTATTCTTATTATATTTGTGCTTATTTAAAGGAACTGATGGTCCTAATAAATTTGGTGATGATCCATTACAAATTACTTTTACAAAGATATAGAAAGGTTTTTTACATATGAAGTTAGATGAAAAAACAAAATTAAAATTTGCTATATTCGTTGCTTTATCTGCAATTTTTCTCAATACACTGTTTATGGATAATATTATTGATACAAATAAGTCGAATATCTCAATTATTTTACAGGGCGATACAAATCTAAGAAAAACTTCACATAATGAACTGCAAAAAATGTATTTAAATGCTACTCCTCCTGATGTTTCACCATTTGAAAATACAATATCAAAAGCTCAAATGTTAAAATGGACATTTAATATTGCTTTTGGAGCTAGTATTGTAGCTTGTGGATGGCGAATTACTACTCATTAGAATTATATAACCATTTTCATTTTATAAATAAATTGTACTAAAAAAGAAGGTTTTGAATATGATAATAAAAGAAATTAAAATTGATAAATTTAGAGCAATTGAAAATATGACTATAAAACTTGGCAAATATATAACCGCAATTGCTGGAAGAAATGCAACTATGAAATCAACATTATTAGGAATAATCGGACAACCCTTCACAATCCCAGAAAAGGGACATCCTCTTTCCAATTCATCAACTATTGATGGATATAATTTTAAATCGCAATTTAGTGAAAAATTTAAACTGTCTCCAGAATTTGACAAAGTAAAAGAACATCGATGGACAACATATTTTTATAATAATATTAATTTATGTGATAATAATGAATTTACATGTGAAAGTATATATAGACATAAATCCAGTAAAAGTTTAAGATTTTGGAATGCTAAAGGACGTGCTAAAGGTTATGGCTTCGTACAATTGCCTGTATATTATTTAAGTTTAAGTAGATTGTATCCTATTGGTGAAATAAAGCGCTTTAAAAAAACTTCTACTGATTTAACAACAAACGAGACTAAATTTTATATAAAATATCACAAAAAAATATTAAGTAATAATTGTCCTGATGAGATTACAGTTGGTTTCAAAAATTCTACTAATAAAATGTTTTCAGGCTTAAATACCTCCTCATATGATGTTTTATCGAATTCTGCTGGCGAAGATAACATTGGTAAAATTATTCTTGCAATATTATCTTTTAAACGACTAAAGGATAATTACCCAAGTGAATATAAAGGTGGAATTCTTTTAATCGATGAAATTGATGCCACATTATATCCATTTTCCCAAAAAAAACTGATTGAATTTTTATATGAACAAGCTAAAGAAAATAAAATTCAAATAATATTTACCACACATTCAAAAATGATATTAGAAACAGTTACTAGAATGTCTTTATATGATGATCCTAAGATTAGATTCACCCCCCAAATTCCAACAAATAGAAATATTATTTTTCTAAAAAAAGAATACAAAGGAGAGAAAAAATTTTTGGTTGAACAAAAATCTGTTTTAACTCAAAAACAATTAAAAGAAGTTATATCAGATATCAATCTAGAGCAAATTGTTCCGTCTAGCATAAATATATATTTTGAAGATTTAGTTGCGAAAAAGTTTTTTTTACATCTTCTCGAAGAAGAATATCATCAATATTTAAACCCAATTGAGATAAATTTAGGTTATACAAATTATATTCAACTTCACAAAAAAAACGTTCCAGAATTTCATAATAGCATCATTATCCTAGATAATGATGTAAACGAAAAATTAAATTCTCTAGACAAAACTTATATTGATGAAAAGGCTCAAAACATTTTATTTCTTCCTATCGATATTGAAAAAGGCTTATATCATCTTTTAAGAAATAGAGATAATTATAAAATATTTAAAAATAAAGCAAATTTAGATTATGATATTTGTTTTAGAGACTATACAGAAAATACATTAGAAAATACATTAGAATATAAGCACTGGTTTCAAGATTTAGGGAAAATGATTAATAAAAATTATTCTTTTCTTTTTGATACATGGATAGAACTTAACCCTCAACAAAAAGAAGAATTTATTAACAAATTTAAAAATGTTTATAATTCTTTAGCCGAAAAATTCTCACTAGATTTAATTTATTAAAAGTTATATTTTATGTATTGTTTAGGTTTTGGCCGAAATTGGCCGAATCAATGATATAATTATATTTTTACACCACATAACGAATTAGCTTTTTATCTTAAAACAATTTATAATATACATCACAGAGGAGGTGTAAAAATGAGTAATATTAATCCATTACGCTATCCAGGTGGAAAAGCTAAACTTGTAAATTATATTCAAGATTTAATTATAGATCAAAATTTATCAGACGCAATCATTCTCGAACCATATGCTGGTAGTGCCTCTGTTTCTCTATCCTTATTAGGAAACAATGTTTTACAAAATGCAATACTAGTTGAGCGTGATCCACTAATATATGCATTTTGGTATTCTGTTTTTAATCATTGTGATGAATTAATAGAGAAAATCAATACGCTCCAAATAACATTAGATACATGGAATGATTTTTTAATCTACAAATCTGACAACGTTCTTAATAAATATAATATAGTTGATATTGGTTTATCTGGATTATTTTTTAATAGAACTAGTTTTTCTGGAATTTTGAAAGCAGGGCCTATTGGAGGATTTACACAAAGTTCTAAATATAAAATTGATTGTCGTTTTAATAAATTTAGAATAATTAATCAAATTCAACAATTATCTGAACTCCAAAATCGTATCACAATCTGTTATGATGATGCTTTAAACTTCTTTAGAACATATCGACCTAAACTAATGAAGCAGAATATTTTTGTTTATATTGATCCTCCATACTATGAAAAAGGTCCTTCTTTATATAGATATTGGTATAAACACAATGATCACAAGAACTTATCTAAATTTATTCAACGATTTAAAAAACCATGGTTAATAAGCTATGACGATCATAAAGAAATTAGAAATCTCTATCGTAATTCAACTGCTTTACAACCAATTTATTTTGATTATTCAATTGCAGGCAGCAGAAAAGGCAAAGAGTTACTAATTTCAAACTTAGAAATCCCACCATTTTCTCAAATCTTATATGAAAATAATTTAGCATGATTAAAAAAGATACAGTTTACACTATCTACTTTTGTAAGCTGTATTATTTTTTAACATATTTTACCGAACATATGTACGAAAGGATGATTGCCATGCGTGGATCAGTACGTAAAAAAGGAAACTCGTGGTATTACAGAATTGATTTAGGAAAAGTAAAAGATGAAAGAAACCAGATTGAACGTTATGGTGGAAGAACAAAAAAAGAAGCCGAAGCCGTAATGCGGAAAGTATTACGACAACTTGATGAAACAGGCGACTTTTTTGAACCGAGCGAAATATCATATATGGATTTTCTTCAAGATTGGCTTCTTGAAATTAAGAAAAATATAAAAGATAATACATATATTTCATATGAAAGTGCAATTCGAAATCATATAGGTCCCGAACTTGGTAAATATAAAATTAAAAGTCTCTCCCCTATTCTATTGCAGAACTTTATTGATGAACGAAAAGAAAATGGTTATTCAAAAAGCACACTCAACACTTATATTGCTATATTGAAAAAATCATTAAATGCAGCAGTACAGCCATATCAATACAGGCTAGATAATCCTGCAAAATTTATCACAATGCCATCATTTAATCAAGCTGAAGATATCAAAACAGCAAATCTCGCATTTACGAACGAAGAAATATCTAAAATATTTAATTACTTTACCCCTGATACAGATTTGTTTTTCCCTATCGCATTATCCTATTATACCGGTATGCGTGTTGGCGAATGTCTTGCCCTTAAAGCCAATCATATTAATAATGAAGATCGTATTATAGAAGTTCGTTGGACGTTGGTCGATAAAAAGCCAAAAGATGAAATGCTACCTCAAACCATAAAAGGAACCCCTTATAGAAAACTCGTCATCCCCAAAAACAAAAAGTCTATTCGAGATGTCCATTATGATGAAAAGCTCGCTAATATCATTAAAAAGCATTTTTTAAAAACAAAAGAAAATAAACTTCGATATGGACAGTTTTATTGTGACGATAATAAAGAATCATTCGTGTGTATTCAATCATCCGGAAAACCACTTACCTCAAATGATATACGTTTTTTCAATAAATGGTGTAAGAATAACGGTATGGATGATAAATCGTTCCACAGCCTAAGACATACACATGCAACAATTTTACTTGAAAGTGGCGTTCCTATCGAATATGTATCAAAACATCTAGGACATGCTTCTATTGTGACAACAGTTAATACCTATATGCATGTTACGAAGAAAATGCGCGAAGATGCTATAGTAAAAAGTAAAAACAACTTTTACGTCGGTTAGTTTTCCCACAAAATTTTATTTCGTGGGAAAGGTGTGGGAAAATAAAATAAAAAAATGCCTGCAACCCCTATTGTTAAAAGGATTGCAGGCATTTTTAAGTATAATTTATCATTATCGGAACCAATATGAAAATTCATCCAAATCTATGTAATTTTTTAACTATTTTAACTATTATGTATATCTTCTATTGCTTGAGCAGCACCCATTATTCCAATAATACTGTGCTCAAATGTAAGACCACCTTGCAAATATACAATATACGGAGCTCGCATCGGTCCATCAGCACTTAATTCGATAGACGCACCTTGCACAAAAGTCCCAGCAGCCATAATTACTTGATCAGAATAGCCTGGCATATCCCAAGGTTCCGGACTCACATGTGCATCTACTGGTGAAAATCTCTGCAAACCTTGACAGAACGCTATCATTTTTTCTTTATTATTTAATTGAATTGCTTGAATAATATCGCTACGAATCGCACTTGTTTCTGGCAATGTATAATATCCTAACTTAGTAAAAAATTCAGCAGCAAAAATTGCGCCTTTTATTGCCTGGGCAACAACATGCGGAGCCAAAAATAGACCTTGGAAAAGTAATCTATTATCTACTAATGATGCACCTAACTCACTACCGATTCCTGGTGCAGTTAAACGATAAGACACTAAATCTACTAATTCAGCTTTTCCCGCAACATATCCTCCTGTTGGTGCAATACCACCACCAGGATTTTTAATTAGTGACCCTGCCATAATATCTGCTCCAACTGCGGTTGGTTCACTTATATCAACAAACTCGCCATAACAATTATCAACAAAGCATATGCAATCATGTTTAATTGATTTTACAAACGTACATATTTTTTCAATATCATCAATTGTTAGTGGTGCTCGTAAACTATATCCTCTTGATCTTTGTATTAATACCATCTTTGTATTCGAATGAATTGCTTTTTTTACAGCCTCTAAATCCACTTTATCATTTTTTATTGGAACTTCATTATATGAAATTCCAAATTCTTTTAATGATCCTGCCGATTCCTCATGATATCCAATAACCGTTTGCATAGTATCATATGGAGTTCCCGTTATGGATAGCAACTCATCTCCTGGACGCAATATTCCAAATAAAACAGATGCTAATGCATGAGTTCCGGATACAAATTGAGTTCTAACTAATGCCTTTTCTGCGCCGCATATATCAGCCCATACAAGTTCTAATTTTTCTCTTCCAGCATCACTATAAGCATAGCCTGATGTAGTGTGAAAATGATGCTCAGAAATTTTGTGCTTACGTAATGTATTTAGAACTTTCAATGTATTTTTTTCTGCAATTTCTTCAACGCGTTCAAAATAAGATCGACATGCTATTAGGGATTGTTGTTTCGTTAATAAAATTTTTTCTGAAAATGGATACATAAATTATTTAGACCTCACTTACTATACTATATGTTTTTATACTTCTCATACTTTGCTAAATACTCACTAGGAATAGAAACTTGTACTAAGTTTCCTAATTCAACATATTCAATTTTTTGTACAACTGCTATTTCATGTAATTGTGAAATTAATGCGCTTTCATTATATGGAATTAACAACTCAAGTTCAAGATGTTGTTGTAGAAAAAACTCTTCAATTTGCTTTAATAAAGAATCTATTCCAATACGATTTTTAGCCGAAATATATAATTCATTTTCTTTTGGATAAGTTGGTATACTCGACAATTTATCACATTTATTGTATACCAAAATCATGGGCTTATCATCAACATTTAATTCACTTAAAACAGACATAACCGAATTTATTTGCTCTAAATAATTAGGATGACTACAATCAACAACATGTAACAATAAATCAGCCTCTTGAACCTCTTCTAATGTGGCCCTAAAAGCAGAAATCAATTGATGTGGTAGCTTTTGAATAAATCCTACCGTATCTGTTAAAAGTACTGTTTTCACATTCGCTAAATTCAATTTTCTAGTAGTAGGATCTAACGTCGCAAAAAGTTTATTTTCTGCAAATACATTAGCATTCGTTAACAAATTTAAAAGAGTTGATTTTCCTGCGTTTGTATACCCCACTAAAGCAACTGTAGGCGTATTGCTCTTGGAACGATTTTCTCTTTGTAACGAACGCTGTTTTTTTATTAAGCTAATTTGCCGCTCAATCTCTGTAATTCGACTGCGAATTTTTCTTTTGTCAACTTCAAGTTTCGTCTCCCCGGGGCCTCTAGTTCCTATTCCCCCGCCAAGTCTGGACAAAATGAGTCCCTGCCCCCCTATTCTAGGTAAGCGGTATTGCATTTGTGCTAACTCAACTTGCAACTTTCCTTCAAAGGAACGTGCTCTTTGTGCAAATATGTCCAAAATTAACGCTGTCCGATCTAAAACCTTTATATTTAATATATTTTCAATATTTCTTTGTTGTGATGGTGATAACTCATCGTCAAAGATAACAAGAGTTGCTTGTATATCTTGAATTAATAATAGCAACTCCTCTATTTTCCCTTTTCCTAAAAACAATGCGCTATCCGGCAAATCTCTCTTCTGCTGAATTTGAGATATAACGTCTGCACCAGCAGTCTCAGCTAACTGACTTAGTTCATGTAATGAATCATTAATACTCCAATGCATCTTTTTATTTTTTGTCTCTAATCCAACTAAAATTGCTCGTTCCGAAAAATTTAAGTCGATTAAATTAGATTGATTTAGAAGGCGATTATCAATAATTGTAATTAAATACTTTAAGTCTAATCGTTCAATAGCTGAAATCGACAAGCTTTTTATTTCTTCTACTATAAAAGAATCTCTTTCTTCACATTCTCCCGTCAAAAATGCAATAGAAACTATAATATTATTCTGTGAATCATCCGCTATAGCTGCCATAACATCAAATTTCAAATGTTTTAAAGCAGATATATCATGGCTACTTAAATCAGATTCACCATTAGGGTGCGTGTGGATACATCTAACTCCACTTAATTTGCGATTCGAAACACGGATTTCAGGTAAACTTACATTTTTTATGCCACCAATTGCAATTTTAATAATGTTGCCACGTCTGTTCACATAAATGGCAATTTCTTTATTTAATTGCCTTGTAAAATCTAATAAACTTCTTGCCAAATCAGCAGTAATAATTTGATAAGAAGGAATTGTCATTTGATAAAGAGTTTTTAAATTATCTAAAATGCTCTTTTTTATTCCATCAGTATCTCCATATATATCGTCCATAAGTATCGCCTCCATTATGAAGAAATAACAGAGGCTGCTAATAGCCTCTGTTCCCTCACCAAATTTATCTATTATTATATCACAAAGTTATAAAAAATATATACTATATAATAAAGCAAAATAATAAAGAATTTGTTATAATAATGATTAAAATATTATAAATAAGGATGATGTTAAAAATGAAATGTAAATATTGCGATTACCAAGTACCAGAAAATGCGCACCTGTGTGCAAATTGTGGTCGAATACTAGCAGAAAAGAAAGAAAAAAAGCCCGTAAAAAAACGTAGTTATATTATTTTTATCATAATTGCTGTTGCTGTAATCTTTATCTGCGGGATGCTAGCAATGAATTTTCAAAGCTCTATGAATGGCAATCATTCCACTCACCCTTCAAACGATCTTGGTATATCATACATACAGTTTAAAAATCAGTTTAATGATAACGATTATGCAGAAAAAATTAATTTGTCTATTGGAACTGTTGAAAAAAAGACTGGCAGTGAAGATACCTATCATTATGCACTTTCAGATAAGCTTTTATTGATTGAAAAAGTAAATTCACAAAGCAATCATTTACGCCAAATAACATTAATAGGGCAGCCAAGCTCAATACAAGAAGATAACGTAAAACTGATAGGGGCAATGGGAATTATTATTGATACATTTAGTTCCGATCTATCTATCAATGACCGAAAGGAAATTTTACGTGATTTAGGCTTTAATGAAACTGTAAAAGATTTAAAAAGCATAAATGCAGAAACTATTCGTGGAAATATAAAGTATGTATTTAAATATAAAGAAAATCTTGGATTTATTTTTTCTGTTTCAAATAAAAATGATATGATATAAACAAAAATGTGCTTGTAAAGGATCGACGTCCTTTACAAGCACATTTTATTTTGAGAAATACTCCGAGATGCCTTTACTAATACCTTGTGCGATTAAGTCACGATAATTATCTGAGCTTAGCTTTTCTGCCTCATTTTTATTTGTAATAAAGCCCATTTCCACTAAAACAGCAGGAATTTCTGAGTTTCGTAAAACATAAAAATTCTCTTTAGCAATTCCTTTGTCTGTAGCTTTGATAGAATTAATCAAGCCAGTTTGGATAGAATTAGCTAATTTTTTTGACTCTTCATCATAGTAAAAAGTCATTGCCCCTTGAATATTTGGATTTTCATTTGAATTCGTATGAATACTTACAAAAATATCTGGTTGGTACTCACGACTAATATCTACTCTAGCTTGTAATTCTTCACGCAAAGAGCTTCCTCGCTCTGCTATATTCTCATCTTCATACCTAGTTAAGAGAACATTTGCTCCTTGTTTTTCTAATAAAGTTTTCAACTTTAATGAGACTGCTAAGTTATTATCGACTTCTCGAAAGCCATAAGATACAGCACCGGGATTTGTTCCTCCATGTCCAGGATCAATTAGTATTTTCTTACCAGCTAAGCTCTCATTTTTTTCATTTAATTTAACATCACTATTTAAATATTCTTTCTTTAAATTTTCCAAAAACGTTTTTGCTACTTTCTCTAAAAAACTTGATATTTGTACTTTAGCTTGATTTATATTTTCATTATTTAGAGAAGAAGCATATACATCATTTAATCCAAAATTCGATGCAATAAAACAAACAATTAAGATATAATATATTTTTTTCATTTCTCTAACTTTCTAATTTTTTATTTTTAAAGACATTAGAAAGTATATCTTAATTAGTGTTTTTTTTCAATAAGAATATTATGTAAATTAAGCACTTTTATTTCTTATAAGATATCTGATATTGGCTCTATATTATATCCTTGGGCTAGTATTTCTTCAATAAGCTCCGGCAACGCCTGGACAGTTGGTTCTGTAGGATGCATTAAAATTAATGCGCCATTTGAGAGTTTTTTCATTACACGATTCTTTATAACCGAAGGAGGAGGTCTCTTCCAATCTACGGTATCTACTGTCCACATCATTAGCGGATAACCAAGTTCTTCCGCTGCATTAATTACTGTATTGTTATATTCTCCATATGGTGGTGCATATAATTTGGTTTTTACTTGTGTTATTTCATTGATAATATCTTCAGCCTTTTGAATTTCTTCTTTATTTTTTTCTTTATTTAAATTATTAGGATGCGGATGACTATACGAATGATTCGCAATTTCATGTCCTTTAGATGCAATCAATTTAAGCATATCTGGATTTTTCTTCGCCCAAGTTCCGCCAATAAAAAAAGTAATATGTACATTATGAGATTCTAAGACTTCTAACATTTTTGGTATATATTCTTCTCCCCAAAAAACATTACACCCAAAGGCCACTCTTTGTTTTGTTGTATCACCGTGGAAAATTGGCTCCTTATTACTACTATTTTCAACTAAGAATTTATGAGAAAAAGGTAATGCAGATAAGAAAAATAGCACACTTAAAGCTAATACAATCTTTTTCATTTTAGAAATACGCAAACTTATTATCAAAACTCGCCCCCCTTTATCTCTAGAAAGTTTATTAAATTATAATATTAAAAAATAT
>UMGT01004014.1_pt1 | contig 31931 bp, 40 predicted proteins | sample 1965351 | NCBI WGS metagenome assembly UMGT01 (sample SAMEA4836080, study PRJEB28245) | human gut metagenome | biome: gut microbiome; material: fecal sample | place: Denmark | collected 2008 | reverse complement strand
AGCAAGCTGCGGGGAATTAAACCCTCTTTTTGATTAAAATAATGTAAATACAGCAGGTAATCCAATAGACTACCTGCCATATAGAATAAATTATGCCTTCTCGTACTACTCGAACTCGGCGTGCCCTTCATTTTTCTTAACCATTTTAGTTTAAGTCTTGTATGGAATTACACCGTTTTTTACTTCAATTACATCATTTATTCTGTCTTGCTGATTTTCTGTTGCAAAAATTTGCACTATTCTCACTCTTCAACTCATTCTCTAAAATAATCCTAGGAATCTGCTTTTAATGATTCCTCTGTTTCTTTTGCAATTAATTCAGTTAACATCTTTTTTAGCGCCTCCAAATTCATAATCAAATTCGTTATTAAATCAATATTTTACTTGTATTGGCCAATACAATACTCGAATCATCTTTAAACAGTTCCATATATGTATCCAGCGAAAATTTTTCAGCATACATTATTTCTTCTTTTCCAAAATAACCGCTGTTTATTATATCTAAAAATTTTGACATTGTTGTAATCTGCTTTTATATTTTTCAAAATTATAAGCATTATCTATCTTTTCTATCATCTTACTTTCCATATACTTTCCTTTCTTAATCAAAACTTTTTTCAAAATCTTTCAACCAAATTAATTATTAATATTTGTATCATCTGATTCATATCCAGCTATCAGGACTTTTTTATTAGCATCTTGTAGATTCGCATATTTTACTACAACAGCTTGTATTTTTTTGATATCTTTTCTTACACTTTCAATATCGTTTGCTATTTTTTTATCAACTTGTCTTAATTCATCAATATCCGAAATATAAACCAAACATCTGCCATACTGTTCAAAATCAATTTCAGAAGTTTCAACATATTTCTTTTTTCTCTTCAACTGCGAATATGTATAGTCTAGTTTTAAAACTTTTTTATCATATTTTTCCAATATTTCAGGAACTATAACTCCTAGGCAAATAATCCATTGTTTGCCAGGAAAAATAATCAAATTATCTATTTTATTGTGCTCCAATCCCTTTCTATCACGTTCTGGTAACTGTTCTATAAACTCACGATCAAACTGTAGTTCCTTAACACTTAATGGAACATTACCTGTATTTCTTAATACAACACAAGTCAAGTTTGAACGTATTAATTCAAAACTCACCTGTAAGTATGGTCTATTTTGTTCCGAACGCTCTCTTAACAAAAACCATATTGTTATCCAAGCTGCCACAACTGACAAGATATTAATAGCATCCATTAATGAAAAAGAATTATTTTTTTCTATAACCTCTATTAATTCTTTCAGGAGACTTTCCATACTTTACTTTCCCTTCTATCTCGGCCCTAAAAACTTATCCCCATTGAGATGTATCATATGATCCGGCATTTCCGCAATCCACACTTCTGTCTCCCAAGCCAATGTTTCTGAAAACTTCTTATATGTCTTGAAATCCAGAAAAGCTGTAACAAAAATCTTTCCTGCCGTAACAGCCTTTGTCATTTCCGCAATCTCAAGAATACGCTTCGGATCCATTGGCCCCACAGAGGTAACAGATTCCACAAAATAAATCCAGTTCTTATCCGCCCGATACAAAACGACATCTGGCATCTTATCATGTAAAGTAATTTCAAATCCCAATTCCGTCAGCTTATCAACATTCTTTACCAAGTCTTTTTCAGTCGTATCACCGACATACAGGCATTCCGAATTTGGTGCAAATCTCGGCGCAAATTCTTCAATAATTGCTTTCTGTAATTCGTTGTGTTTCCCTGCAGAAAATTTAAAATCCGCCCCATTAATCTTCACTGGCATCATTGTCATTTTCTTTTTAGAAGCATAAATATCGATCAGCTTATCATGGTACATAAGGAAACGATTCAACGATCTCTGCCATTCTGCAGATTGAAATGTTTTCAGCATTTTCAGTGTTTCTTCCGTAAGCCGGTATCTATAATTGGGGCTGTTTGTTGCCTTTCCATTATCCTCCACCAAAGCAGCGGTTCGAAATCTATGTAACGCCTGCTTACGAAATGTTTCCCGACTGTTTTCCGCATAAGTAGTCCCATAAAAAGCATTAGAAAACTGAATAATATCATGGATACGAATCCACTCGTTACTTGCTTCCTCCCATGACATATCCGGTTTCATATCTGCCATTGCCAACAGTACATAACAACATATATCCGCCTGCTGTGATTTTGGCATCCCCACCATCTTCAAAAAATCTCGTGCTTCTTCAACTTTACCCACAGTATCCCTCCAAAATCAAATTACAGTTTTTTTCCGACAGATCTTTTGATTTCATTAACTTTCTTCCCATTTCCTGTATACTCTCCATATCCGGCACAGGCATAGAATTTATCTCCGTAGAGTTTACCTGTGTGGAGCCATTCAAAATTCGGTAATACTCATCATATAATGTAGAATTAAAAAGCACATACAAGCCATATACCAGGCACTCTGACATTTCTCCCAAAAGCCCATCAATAAAATTTATTTTATTCTGTGTACTGATTTTCGTATACTGTGGATAATTCTTCGCCAAATAAATCCCGCATTGTAATCTCCGTGGTTCTTCCTTTGCGGTAAATCTCTTTACAAACAAATAGTTTTTATTATCCTGCATAAGCCCACGCTGGTCTGTTACTACATACTCATTTTCTTTCTGAATAGGGAACTGCACCCTGCCTTGTTTTATGTGCTGCGAATAAAATAAAGGGATTGCACCCTCCTCTTCCTCATCACGAAGAATATTTCGATTCCTAAAATCTACAGTTAATCCCGTTTTCATCTTCACACCAATTTCAGGCAATGTTTTATTAAACTTATGTAACTGCTTCAATACCGCTATTTCTTCATCATCTGTTACCAGATACACATAAAAATCTTCACCAGACACAACAAGATCATATGGTACGGTCAAGAAAGTTAATTCATCAAAATCTTTGTTTGACTTCGATGACGTAATTTTTACCCGTGCCGGATTTACATGTGTTTTCCGAACTTTTATAATAATAGTTTCTTGTAACACATCTTCTTTGTCAAAAACTTTATCCCTACTTACAAATAAGTGAATATGTTCCAATTTCCCCTCTGTCAGAAAATACTGACGAAACCGTTTGAAATACGCTCCCGAGGTCCATGAACGAGGAATAATATAAACCATTTCCCCATCATCTTTTAAATTAAAAAGCCCCATAGCCGTAAAAATAAAGTACATATTCGGCGCACCATAACAAACTTCCGGCATAGCTGTTGCTTCCGGCGCGTCTTTCGCTATTTTCATATAAGGCGGATTTCCAATTACATAATCATATTTCATCGGATCAGGATTCCCGCCTATCATATAGTTAAAATCTAAATATTGACTTGTAATATAATTCTCTGTCTGAATATTATATTTAACTATTTTACTTGAATGATTTTTGCAATACTCCAAATTATTCTTTAAAAGTCCCAGCACATTAGTATCATTCTCATAACAAGTCAATTCTATTTCTTTTACTGTGTCAAATCCCTCTATCCATTCAATAAAAGCACATGACAATATGCCAGAACCCGCACCGGCATCCAAAACCGTTACACTTTCCTTATTGGTCGGCATTTCATACAAATTTGCCATAAACTTTGCAGTTTCCATGCTTGTAAAAAACTGTCCATATTTTTTTCTCTCTTTTTTTGGCATACTATCTATATATAAATTTGTGAGTTCAATAATCTTTTCCAGCATTTTATCTCACCCCATATCCATCTATGTATATCAATTATACTCCATATCTATTCTCATTTCAATAATTTTTAGAACAAATGTTCTTTTTATTTTTCTAAATAGCCACACCTATACTATACCGTATTTCTCGTAAATAATCTATCAGAACATCCGTCTCGTTCATTCTTCAATTCCACAATGATTACTCTGATAGCAAATCCTCACCAGCCAGTCAAGAGTAAACTGAACGGCTGCGCCGCTCTTGACTAACTGGCGAGGATTCGCTTCATGGCAGCTAAGAGGGCTTTAAGCAGCCCTCCGCCTGTCAGCGGGCTTCCCGATTGTGTTTTCTCCTTGCAGTCCGTTTCTGCTCGGCTTCTATCTGTTCCTGTTGCTTCGCCCGGTCGATCACAGCGTTTACCTGTTCAGAGCCGATCACAGCCTTTATACGCCCAAAATCTGCCGCTACTATCCGCAGTTCCCGGTTTTCCTCTAAGACTTCTTTCAGCCTGTTTGTCAGCCGCTCGTTTCCGCTCCGTTCCCTGTTATATGCCGCTTGCAGCTTTGTAAATTTATTTGAAATATCCAGATACGCCGAATAAACAGAGCGCATGACTTGTACGATTTTCTTTACCAGCGGCTTTGCTTTCTTCTCCCGATACGACTTTGCCGATTCCATAACCGCCGCTTCTGGAAGCATCTGCTCTGGATCTGCAGAAAAATCTGCCGCCAGTTTCTCCATGTCCTTTACCATAGGAGCAAGTTCATTCATGCGCTTCTGATATTTATCCGCCTGTTTCTGCGCTTTCTCTGTTTCCTGCCGGGATTCCTGCAAATCTTCCTGCAATTCCTCTTTCTTCGCTTCCAGTTCTGCGACTTCCTTTGCCCGCTCCTTTTTCTCAAAATCCAAGACGGATAAGTGCTTTTCATGTGTGCCTTTCTTCTCCCATTCAATCCCATGTTCCAGCATAACAGCAGCAAGCTGTTCTTTCTCATAAGCCACCCACTGATTTAGCTCCGTTTCCCGCCTTGTACCGCCTTTGAATCCGAGAGCAGATAGCGCCTGTTTTAATGATACTCTTGTGTCAAGCCCCCGCTTGCTTCCTGTCGTATATGGTACAAAATCTATGTGCAAGTGGGGCGTTGCTTCGTCCATGTGAAGATAGGCGCTGAATACTCTCAACGTAGGATTCCGCCGCTGGAAATCCTGCATATATTTGTCCAACACCTTTGCCGCAAGCTGTCCGTTCTCCGTTTTCGCTCCCATGTTGTCCTTATCCCCGATTTGCAGGATAATCTCATGGAATGGTTTTTCCTGCTTGCCGGAACGGATTTTCTCATAATAATCGTCAATCCGGCGGTCATTTCTGGTCTGCTTCTCATTGTAACGGGCGAGCGCTTCATCGAACAATTCGTGATATACATCCTTAACATTTTCATTGCAGTATTCCACGTTCAGATAGCTCCGCTCCGGGTCAGTGTTCTTTGCATGGAATTTTCTGCTGTTATGGTTGACAGAGCCTTTCCCTGTCATAAAGCTGATTGTCCTCTCCAATAAATATCCTTTCTCCCTATTCGGGTAATCAGCGCCGGATACGGCGCAAGTTTTGTTACTTTTTCCAAAAGTAATATAATATAAAAGCACTTTTGACAGCCGTTCCGTCCATCAAAAGCTGCCTTTGCGCCCTGCCGGGGGCAAGCTGTCCTTTGGACAGCATACCGTCCTACGGACGGGGCGGCTGTTCCCGCCGCTTTGCTTCCGCTGTCATAGCTTTTCGGATAGCCGAGAGTACGTTTTCTACCGTACATTCCTCCCACCCGCACAACCATACCAACGTCCGCATTTCTGCCGCAGTCAATTCTACGTCTCCAAAAATTTCATTGAGTGCGGCAATCCCCCGGGCTTTGCTTTCGTAAAAAAATTTGACACGTTCCGTGTTCCCCATTCCGGCTGAATGATCATCGAATCACACCTTTCTCTTTGTCTGCTATCTACAGGAGCGTGGCACGCTCCTGTCTGTTGTCATCAAGGGAAAACTACCAGCGGAAGCTGTCCGGCACTCCACGTTTTCCCAGATATTCCTGTCTGGCTTTTTCCCGTTCTTCCTGTGTGGAAGCAGTCTTATATTTCGCATATAATTCATGTCGCACCAGCGAATCCAATTTTTGTTCCAGCCCCTGCCGGATTTCATTCAGACAATTATCATCTTCCAGCAGATGATAGCGGAGCAAAGATACAAACAACTCATACGGAATTTGTATATTCTTCATCATTTAATCCTTTCCACATTCCTATCTGGCAGAGCTGGACATCAAGGTATCCCTTTAGGGTTTTCTGCGTCGGTTTGCGTCGATAGCGTCGATATTTTCTATACCAGCCCGCTGTAAAAAATACCGTCGCAACCGACGCATATCGTCGCACTTTACTCTTTCGTTTCTAAGCGTTTCAGAATAATCTTCCTTTCATGTCCCCGCTTATTGTCATAGGAAATTCCATAATCATTAAGCAACTGGCTGTTGACTACATTCAGCTTTCTGGAAAGCACATTTGCCTGTATCTGCATATCCGGCAGTTGTTTGAGAAGTTCCGTTGCTGTCCCCTCCCATTCCGACTTATCCTCTGTCAGAAAGTTATTGATTGCTTCCAGCAGAGGATTCGGCGGCTGTTTCCACAGTTCTGTTTCCGCCTTTTTAAACTTCCAGATACAACGCTCCCGGTCAAACTCTATGGTCAGCTCCTGATCCGGCTGGTCACGCCCCACTATATCCATAACCGCCTCATTGTCAGTGCGCTTCTTCTTGTGCATGATGAACGCTCCATCTGCCGCTCCAAGAAGCCCGTTTGTGCCGGAAATCATATCAAAGCTGTCCTCGGATTCCAGTTTGCGAGTGTGATGAACCACCAGCAGGCAGATACCGTATCTGAATAAGGCTTCCCCTTCTCGTCCCGGTACGCCATGAGTTCATTCTGCCATGCGATAATGTCCTTTGCTTCAATCTCCGCTATCTTCCGGTTCCCGAAATACGGTAAAATCTTTGTACGGATTACATGACTTTTGGATTCCCAGGTGCTTTCCTTGACACGCTGCCTCTTATCGGCTTCGTAAACCTCAAAGAAACTGGCAAACGTCATATCCAGCTTTGCTCCCTGTTTCAGCATGACTTCATGCTCCCACGCCTGCGCTTCCCGTTTCGTTGCAAATCCCCGTTTCTGAGTCTGCTTCCGCTCTCCTTTCCAGTTCGTGAAGCGATAGATTACCCGCCACGTCCCCGTAGCATTGTCTTTGTATACAGCCATTCAAACCATCTCCTTTCCACGCAAAATCTTTTTGCGTTTTAATCGCTGTAACAGACCTTTTTATGAAAAAATGTAGCGTTCACACGTCCTGCCACCGTCAGATAGCCCTGTTTCTGTAATTCTGCGTTCAGTTCCCTCACAATCTGATAGGCTTTTGACTTTGACACCCGCAATTCCGCTGCCACTTCTTCCACCGTCATAAATGATTTTCCTGCCATTCGGTTATCCTCTCCCTTCTTTTATTAACTGTTTTTATTTAAGTTATATCCATAATACTAAATAAAATCCGTTAAGTCAAGTGGTTTGCGAAAAAATCTTAACTTTTTTTATTTAAGTTTCTCTTGCTATTCCTATTGCACCATGTTATACTAACTTCAACAGAAATGTTTAAGTCAAGAATGGTTGTATCACCATAACTACAACGGAGGTTTTATTATGGCAATCGGCAAACGAATCCGCTTTTTCCGCAATCGGAAAGGCATGACGCAGAAGCAGTTAGGCGAAATCCTTGGTTTTCTCGGAAAGACCTCTGATGTCCGTATGGCACAGTATGAAACCGAAGCGAGGACGCCAAAACATGACCTTGTAAAAGAAATGGCGAATCTCTTTGACGTAAGCACCCACGCCCTCACTGTGCCGGATATTGATACCTATATCGGCCTTATGCACACGCTTTTCGCTTTGGAAGATATGTACGGACTGAAAATCGGGAAGATTGACGGGGAACTTTGTCTGCGCCTTGACAAGTCGGATTATTCCAACTATACGTCCATGTTCAATATGCTCCATGCCTGGCAGGAACAAGCTGCCAAACTGGAACAGGGCGAGATTACCAAAGAGGAATACGACCAGTGGCGGTACAAGTACCCCGATCTGGACACTTCCGGTCATTGGGTTTCTGTTCCCTCACAGGCGGTCAGTGATATGCTCAAAGAAGGATTTGAAAAACTCGAAATAGAAAATAGAAAAAAACAGAAAAAGAAGAAAGCATAAAAAAGACCTTGCCGATATTCAGTTTCCATATCTGAAAATCAGCAAGGTTTTCTTTATGCCATTGATGTAATTATTCAGCGAGTGATGTCTGGAATGTTGCCAATTCGTTGCCAGTACTTAAACAAATTTGCTTGCAGCCCGCATAAATACTGGCTTTTTTATTCCCATTTCATCACTCGAACTCCTCGGCGGATAACTTGAACTGGCTATTTTTCTCTGATTTTTTTAGGATTTATTATCCATATTCTTTAAAATCTCTCTCGAATTTGTGCCAGTCAAAATTATTAGAGCCAAAATAGAGCCATATTTTCTCCTATCCGCCTATCCGATTATATATTCTAATACAGCATTCATAGCTAAATTATAAATATTTCTCGCTCTAACTGGTCCGATTAAATAGGCTCTTTGCAAATCCATCTCTGACGCTTTTAAAATATCAATTAATTTACAAAATCCCTCTTTTTTGATTTCTGTCTTCTGATATTCATATATATCCAAAATATCTATAGGTTTACTTAATAGCGTTTGTAAATCGATTCCTCCATCATCCAAGTTGATATTATTTTTTATTTGTTCCAATTCCTTAAACGCTACAGAGTTTGCGCCATATTCAGTAACTATCTTTATTGACAGTCCTTTTCTTAATTTGTTTATATAAGCAGACAAATCGGATTCTGATGTACTTGCTGCGACAATTCCCATGTTTATTTGATACCTATTATAAATATTTCCTCTAATCTTATATCCTTCTGTATGCAAAACAACAATTCCTGAATATTCTAAAATACTTATTGCTTTCTTTACCAATTCTGGAGCGTCTTTATGTATTATAAAATATATTGTTTGCTTGTCATAATCTTCTTCATTTTCAGAACGGGCATTTTTATTTTGCGTTTCTGCCAAAACCTTTTCTTCTATAAATGTTCTTCCCCAATCAACTATCTCTTTATATGCATCAAACTTTTCTCCTAATTTTGTGTATTCATTCCACATTTGAGTTCTATAAAAGTCTTTAAGTGTTGAATTAACATTTGCTTTTTTTAATGATGTGAGTTTCTCACTCGCTTCGTATACGCTTTTTAACAATACACGAGGATTACCTGTCGCAGCATAAATCAGCGAATCAAGCAATTCTCCTTTTTGAATCAAAATATTATATGTTCTACTATCTATCTGTCGCTCAATAATATCCCTCATTTTCTCCACATAGTCTTCAGCTAAAATATCCTTTTCGACCCTTTTCACAATAGAATCATGAAAAGCTTCAAATGTTCCATATGATGTTATCCCTGGATATACCGCAGCTTTACAACAAATTTTAGGATCACGCAAATCTCTAAATAACGTAAAAAATTCTCTCTGTTGTTTAGGTAAAAAATTATGACATGCCTCATCAAACAAAAAAATTATACTCTTTATGCTCAATTCAGTACAAATAGAATGTAACAATTCTTTAAAATAATCAATATCCTCTACAAAAGGCGTTACTGGTTCTTCATCAATTACACCTTTTTTCCATGATTTTTCTAATTTATCTATCAATTGATTGATTTTAATTGCTAATTCATCTGTTTCCTCACTTTCCTTTCCCAATAATAGTGAAAAAATATTTTTTGTTTTTAATAACCCTAATTCTTTCAATTGTCCCTGAAGAGCAAATAAAATTTTTGACAACATCCATTTCTTAAATTTTTCTTCTTCATTGTCTACCAATGCAGCCGATGAAAAGCTAACAAAAACAGGAAGTGTTCTATTAAGTTCAAATTTTTCCAACAACTCTTTTTCTGCAACTTTTAGCAGCATAGTTTTCCCTGTTCCTCTGCTTCCTATCAAAAGTCCAGTAACATTACTTTTTAAAAATTCGACATTCTCTCTATCATGTTGCGTGTCAACATAAAACTTTCTAATTTCTTCTATTGACAAATCCTCTGTTCTTAATGTAAAACTTATCATTATTTCCAGTACTCCTTTACTTTATCCAATGTATTTGTTAATTGTAGTCTCTTTAAATTTTTTTCTATTATGCCTTTATATGTTTCGTCAATACCTAAATTCAAGTTGCTATGCCTTATAAGCAACAATGCAATCACAACATTGCTAAGATCATAAAACATATTTAAGAATTCTATCAATGTGTTTTTATCATAGTTAATTACTTGATGTTTTACAGTATACATATATTCAAATTTTCCATGTACAAACTGAGAACAATCCCGATAAATTTTTCTACATAGATTAAATAGGTTTTCAAATTCATCATCACAAAATAGTGCAAGATATTTTTTATTTAAAACCCCCATTTCCTCATTTTCTAACACAGACCATTTGACATCATACTTATCCTGCTTCCAAAATAGATATTCATAATTATGATCCAGAAAATATACATATGCTAAAGATAATTCTATACCACTTCTCAGACTAATATATGCATTTCTATATAATGCTTGTAATCCAGAATATAATCCTGAAATCAAATCATGTATTATTTCTTTTAGTATAATTTGAGTATCATTGTCAATATGACTTGTAATTTCTTCAATCACTTCTATATTTAATGAAATCTCACTTAATTTTTTATCATTTTCTTTTATTGACTTAGATATATTATCATCCAACTTATTTTTAAAATCTCCTATTAAATCTCCTATCATCAGCTTTCTTGTGTAACCTCCTCATTAGCAACTTTCAATAATATATAAAACAATCCTAACGTTATATAAAAATAATATTTATCAAACATATACAAGCATCATTATCTGCCCCTATGCTTTTCTTTCCTTTTCTGCTGTTTCAGTTCAAACTGCCTCTGTTTCTCTGCTTCCCGCTGTTCCCGACTAACAGCCTTACGTTCAGTTTTCAACTGCTCCTGCTGTAATTTCAAAGCCTGTTGCGATTTTGTACCTATTCCAGTATTCTGTACCTGCTTTCTTACTTCACGCTGTACCCGTTTAGGATTGCGACCAGCCTCTTTTACATCAGTTGCCACAGCCAGACTAAATCGTAACCGATAATAATTTTTCAGAACAAAATCATAAACCTCATAGTCTTTTGGTTCTGCGCCAAACGTAACCTTACACACAGATAGCTTTCCATCTGATACACGTTCAAACACTCCCACCCAAAAAGGTTCTTCAAAAAATACTGTCAGCTTTCCCGAAACTTTGTCCATGACAATTCCTCCTTAAAATAATTGTGATGAACAAAGAATGGACGACCCTAAGGAGGGAGGGTTACTTACACCAAAATGGTGCGACTGGACTACCTACCAGTTCTGCAAGATTGCCTTGCGTTGTGTTTTTATCTTTGCCCCTATATATTACCACATAAACGCCCATTTTTCCACAAAAATATGGCAATCCGCATATAACTGCAAACTGCCATATTATCATTCCCCTTATCTGCTTTAACTTACATGGTGCTAGCACCATGTACCAACCAACACTAAAAAATACACTATCTTTGCCACAGCTTACTACTTATAACCATACTCCCCAATCCCCATAATTAAATTTTCCACTGCCATGATGAAGTTTTCCGTCCACCTTAAGATTTCTAAATGTTTCTCGCATACGAATTAAGATTTCCGGCTTTATATCCAGTGAATGATGTGCCGGAAATACTTTCTTCACAGGTAATGCCGCAACTCTTTCCAAAGAATCAAGGTATGCCTCCGGGTCAGTAGACGGATAATAAGCAAACAGAATATCTTTATAAACCAAATCACCAGTAAATAAATATCCCATGCTTTTTTCCCAAAAGCACAAATGCCCCGGAGAATGTCCGGGAGTATGCAGCACTTCAATTTCTCTGCCGCCAATATCAATGATGTCATGGTCTGTCAGCACTTTTGTTGGCATACCCTGAAACAATTCATAATCGCTTACGCAAAACCCTTCGGGTAAATCACAGCGGTCTATGACCATCTCTCTTATGGTTTCGATTGATAAAGGGAATTTACCATTCAGCCAATCCAATTCATCAGCGTGAGCATAAAAATCTGGGAAATACTTATGCCCTCCAACATGATCCCAGTGAATATGCGTTGCTACTGCTGTAATTGGCTTATCGGTAAACTTTAGCACTTCCTCATAGATATTGGAAATGCCAAGCCCCGTATCAATAAGCAAACTTCGAATATTTCCATTCAACAGATAGCAATGCGTTTCCTCCCAATGCCGGTATTCACTGATAATATATGTATTTGCATCAATTTTATCTATTGTAAACCAGTTATCCATTACTCCGCACTCCTTAAAATCCCAATTAATTTATAGCTTCTCTATCTCTGCCAAAGAATTTTGAATATCCTTATAAACCAATGGTTGCATACTGTCTGCATAAATAGATATATCCGCTTTTTGTAATGCCGTAACAATATCTTCTTTTAATTCCGGCTTATTTTTTACTATCATAGGCAGTAATTTTATACACTGTCTTGCCGTTATCGGCTTAACATCTTCTATATGCTTCAAATATTCGTCTATAATTTCATCAATTTCATTATCTATATCCCATTTAGCGTTATAGGCAATCAGCGTAATCCCTCTTGTCCGAATATAGGAATTATCGCTGTCAATCATATCGGCTAATTTATCCATATAACAATATACCTTATCCGATTCCTCACATTCTTTTTGTAGCGTCTGTAATGCTTTGTATGCCGTATTATTATTTTTATCAAATAACAGCGAAAAATTATCCTCAATATTTATTTCCATGCCGTTTCATCTCCCATATCTTAAATCATGCTTTCGATTATAGCACTTTCTCTCTGTATCTGCCACTATAAAATACAGGGCATAGCAACCGCCACGCCCCACATCTTTTATCGTTCCAACGACTTTTCAAGCTTCTGTTTCTGCCCTTTCAAATCGTTCTGCTTTTCATACAGATTATTCCGCTCTTTGCAGAGTTCTTTCATACGCTCCAACTGCGTCCGTACTCCCTCTCGGCAATCCGGCTCTATCTTTTTATATTCCCCGGTCAGATTACGAATTGTATTGTTGTTTTCTTTTATCTGCTCCGATAAACACACCCAATCTATCAGATTCTGCACTTCCTTATCCGTTTCGTAAAGGTCTGTTTCTGCCACGATTTTAGCGCACAGCCGTATCATCACTTTTTTCTCCATATCTGTCATATCCAATCAGTCCCCTTTCCTATCGGCTCATTTCAAAGGTACGTTTCGGGCGTTTATTTGCCTTTTCTGCCTGTTCTAATGCTTTTGACCGTTCCACTATCGACTGTACCTGTTCCCTGCCGAAATAACGCTCCAAACGCCCCAAATCAGACGCTTTCTCCTGCAATCGGTCTATGGTGTCGCTCTGCTCCATTACCTTATCCGTCAAGCGGCTAATCTGTTTTTGTTGCACATCCACTTTAGCAGTCAGCTTTTTACCCTGCTCCGCAAGCTGTACGCATTTAATAGTCAGACTTTTTACCACCTCTTTCAATTTCTCCACAAGCGGCATAGCCTTTTTATCCCGATAAGTCTTTGCGCTCATCAATGCTCCTGGCTCTGCTAACTGCCATTTCACATCTTCATCATAGGCGTGTATATTAAGCTCCATGACTTCTTTAGACTGCACCATTTTATTAATTTCCTGCTGTAATTTTTTCTGCTGTTTTTCCAACTTTTCATTTTTGTATAACAGCTTTTCCTTATCCTCTGTCAGTGTTTCCGTCTGCTCTTTCAGAAGATGATTTGTTGCGGAAAGTTCTGATATTTCCTGCCGAATCACTTCTCCCTCTTTCCGTATCTGCTTTATTTCACGCCCTGCTGCAATCTGCTGATGAAGAATATCGGATAATTCCTCTTTTCCATCAGAAATAACTTTTTCCAGTTCAGAAACCTCTTTTGTACGCTCTTTTTTCTCAAAATCCAAAATAGATAAATGTTTCTCATGTGTTCCCTTTTTATCCCACCCAATACCATGCTGTAACATAATATCCGCAAGCCGTTCTTTTTCTGCCGCTACCCACTGGTTACGTTCCGTTTCGCTCCTTGTGCCACCCTTAAATCCAAGTGCCGCAAGTGCCTTTTTTAACGATACCCTTGTTTCAAGCCCTCTCTTGCTTTCAGTCGTATAGGGTATAAAATCTATATGCAGATGTGGCGTGGCTTCGTCCATGTGGAGATGTGCCGAAAATACCTTTAACGTAGGATTGCGCCGTTGAAAGTCCTGCATATATTCATCAAGTATTTTTGCCGCAAGCTGTCCGTCCTCGGTCTTTGCTCCCATATCGTCCTTGTTTCCGATTTGTAAAATAATCTCATGGAATGGCTTCTCCTGTTTACCGGAACAGATTTTCTCATAATAATCATCAATTCTGCGGTCACTTCTGGTCTGCTTCTCATTGTACCGGGTGAGTGCTTCATCAAATAATTCGTGGTATACGTCTTTGATATTTTCGTTGCAGTATTCCACATTCAGACAACTCCGCTCCGGGTCAGTGTTCTTTGCGTGGAATTTTCTGCTGTTGTGGTTGACAGAGCCTTTCCCTGTCATAACGCTGATTGTCCGCTTCAATAAATTTCCCTTTCTCCCTATCGGGTAATGAGCGCCGGATACGGCGCATAGCCTTTGTTACTTTCTGCGAAAGTAATGCAAAAGCACTTTTGTCAGCTACGCCAACAAAAATGCAACCTGCAAGCAGGTTTTGCGCCCTGCCGGGAGCTAGCTGTCCGTTGGACAGCATACCGTCCTAACGGACAGGGCGGCTTTTCGCCGCCTTGATACCGTCGCTTTCCGGCTTTCACCCAACACCGCAACATTGCAATGTCTATAATTTTTGCAACCTTGCAATCTTCAAGAACGCAATTCCAAGACTGCAAAATCCTAATACCCTGCATTGTTGCGCTGTTACCTTGCCTGTCCGTTACTGTCTGATTTTATCCAGTTCCCAATACCATGTACTGTTTATCCGCTTTGCCCGGACACCTAACTCTTTTTTCGCATTTTCCAGTGTCCGCTTCGATATGCCCTGCTCGTCTGCAAGACTGAAAATCTCATTACTCTGCATGGCATTGTTTGTTTCTGCCAGTTCCCGAAGTAACCGTTTCGCCTGTTCCATTTTATTTGCTTTTGGGGCGATACCGCCTAACACTTCATCAGCGGTAATCTCATAATCCCCTAGCCATTGAAAACCGTCCTCCGACAGTGCAAATGCTTTCGGGTGTCCGAATGCCGCAAGGTTATTTTTAATCTGCACCACAGCCCTTATATTTTCTTCTCCCTCAACCCTGCCGACCAAGAGAACGCTTCTAGCGACTGCAAAGAAATCAATCGAACCCATGCCTCTATATGCCGCTTTATTTCCTGCCGCTTTGTTCATATGCCCGACAAGAACAATCGCACACTGGTATTTCTCTGCCAGTGCCGCTAATTTCTTCGTCATATCCCTTGCTTCGTTTGCTCTGTTCATATCCATACCGCCGCCCAAATAGGCTTGTATCGGGTCTAAAATCAACAGCTTTGCGCCTGTCTTTATAACAGCTTCTTCCAAGCGTTCATCTATCATGGAAAGCGATTTTATCTTTTCATCAATGACCGAGATTTTCTCACAGTCTGCCTTTGCCTGTTCTAAGCGGGGCTTGACCGTATCGGCAAGACCGTCCTCCGCACTCTGATAGATTACATTCAAAGGCTCTGTAAAATCCATTCCACTGTCTAAACTTTCTCCCTTAGACAGCTTCGCCGCTATATTGAGTATAAATGTTGTTTTGCCGTCCCCCGGATCGCCTTGTATGATTGTCAGCTTACCATAGGGGATAAAGGGAAACCACAGCCATGAAACTTCCTGCGACTGTATCTCTGACAATTTAATCAACTGTAATTCTGTTTTTGTTTCTTCCATAATGCCCTCCATTTCTGAAAAATCGTTGTCACTGGAAGAAACCTCTGCTATACTTGTATTGTGGATACTGATAACAGAGGTTTTCCAGTTATCACAGCCCTAACAGTTGCCGCTGTCGGGGCTTTTTTCTTCTCCGTTGGTGTTTCCCTGCCACAGATATTTTGCTCCGTCCAATACCCACAGGATAGCTTTCAGCATATCAAGACAGTCATTCCGCATATCTTCCAATCCCTCCGGCGTTAAATCAATTTCTGTCTTTTCAAACTGTTCCGTCACTTCCCGGATATTTGTCTGCATTATCTTTAGTTCCTCTACTAGCTGGTAAACCAGTTCTTTTTTGCCGACCACGCACACCCGGTTATAAATGCAGGAACGGACAAAATAATCTTTCTTAGAAAGTCCGCTTGCCAAAATCTTTGCTTCGATTTGCTCCCTCTCTCTGGGGGAAATACGAAAACTGATTGTCGGGTATTTATGCACTCCGCTCATTCTTCTTCCTCCCTGCTGTTCTCAATCTCCAATTTATCTGCAAGTTCTCCCTGCTTATTGGGATATAAATGTGAATAAGTATTTAATGTTGTTTCGATTTTCTCATGCCCCAACCGTTCCGCAATCGCTAATGGAGTGAATCCCATTTCCACAAGCAACGAAGCGTGGGAATGGCGAATATCATGCAAGCGTATTCTTTTTACCCCTGACGCCTTGATACCTCTGATAATCTCATGCTCCATATAGGACTTTGTAAAACGAAACATTCTTTCATCTGCCATAATTCCGAACAAATGTGAAATGTACTCTTTTAATTCTTCCGTCAGAAACGGCAGTATTGTTATAATGCGCTTGCTCTTTGGTGTCTTAGGCGGTGTAATAATGTCCTTGCCCTCTATCCGCTGATAAGACTTGTTTACGGAAATGGTACGCTTCTCTAAATCAATATCATTATAGGTAAGAGCAAGTAATTCTCCGATCCTCATGCCCGTCCAGTAAAGGAGCAGGAACGCCATTTTTGTTTCCGGCTTGTTCTCCACAGTCACAAGAAACTGCTTAAATTCCTGTTTCGTCCAAAACTCCTTTTCTCCTGCATGGCTCTTTCCGATACTCCCGGCTTTCCGGCAAGGATTGTCTTTCAAATCATAATACCGAACCGCATAATTGAAAATTGCCGACAACTGATTATTGACTGTTTTCAGATATGTTTCCGAATATCCTTTTTTCATCAGTGCATTTTGCCATGCACGAATGTCAGAAGCCTTAATCTCATTCATATTCTTTTTCTTAAAATATGGAATGATTTTCAAGTCAATAATGAATCTCTTTGTCCGCATAGTATTTTCACGCAGACGGTGTTCCATATCCTCATAATAGATCTGCACAAAATTTTCAAAATTGATGTCCAAATTCCTCTGTTGTTGTTGCAGGAAATCACGCTCCCACTGTTCCGCTTCTGCTTTTGTCTTAAATCCCCTTTTGTTCTTCTTGTGGGTTACGCCCTGCCAGTCCTTATAATAGAACTGGCAACGCCACATCTTTCCATCCCTTGTTGCTGACATAAAACCTCTCCTTTCCTACATGGCTACGGTCAGACCGTAAAATTTTTCTTCAAAGTATTTTGTCGGGACCTTGCCGCAGATTGTCCGATAACCTTTTGCTTTCAGTTCCTCATTCAGCCCTCGGATAATCTTATAGGCATAACCCGTTGATACGCCAAGCATTTCAGCCGCTTCCTCTGCCGTTACATACATTTTCTTTCCATTCTCCATATAATCCTGTCCTTCCCTTATTTATTTTAGGTACACATATGTGACCTTCGTATTTTTATTATACGGTACACTTTTGTGAACGTCAAGTATTTATTTTAAATTTATATACACAAATGTGTCCTGATGTGATAGAATTGAACTAAGCACTAACGAAAATCACAAAAAACGGAGGTATTAGCATGACTATCGGAGAAAAGATTAAGCACTTTCGGAATTTGCGTGGTATATCACAGGAAACACTAGGTCAGCTTTCCAGCATCAATTCCGCCACAATTAAAAAATATGAATATGGTATTCGCAATCCCAAGCCCGATCAATTGATGAAAATTGCAAATGCTTTGGGTATCAGTATTAATGTTTTTATGGATTTTGATATAGAAACAGTATCAGATGTATTGTCTTTGATTTTAAAAATGGACGAACAATTAGATATGAACTTTGAAGCAGAAAAGGACGAAGACGGAAGTTTTATTCCATCTACAATCAAAATATCCTTTAAGAACTCGCTGCTCAATCATAAGTTAGGTGTTTACATGAAAGCAAGAGAATTACAGGAGAACCTTTTAAATGATACGGAACGCTTCTCGTCAGAGGAAGAACATCAACGTGCGATTGAAGCACTCTCAAAGGATTTAGACGCTGTTAAGCAAAGTGTTCTTGATGATAGCAAAATTGTTAAAAAAGGCGTTAGAGGAATATCTGTTAAAATATATCCCGAAAATGAATAGACTAAAGCTACATTCACCCAAAGGAGTACACTATGATTAAAAAGAGTATACGAAAAGAAATTGACAAAGTAATAAAGAATATTTGGCTTCATAATATCTGCACCGATTATGGTAATGGTCTTCTACTAAGAGAAGCAAGCCTTCAATGCAGTCTATATCACCATTTGCAAAACGAATTAAGCCCTTTGCTCCAACAAAATCAACTATATATTTATCCCGAATTTTATTTTAAAGATCTAAAATTTTTTGCAGATTTAGCGATTGTTGAAATGGACATGACATTAGAAACAACATGGTTGTCCGAAAGAATGACTGACATAGCTGCAATTATAGAATTAAAATATGATAGTGGAAATGCCATATCAACATCCGATTACATCAAAACTGATATGCCAAAATTAAAAGAATATGTTCGCAGTTTAAATTATGATTGTCAATATTATTTTGGTGTGATTTATGAAAATGACTGCGAATGGTTGCATTGGTTTGATAAGCGAAGTACCAACAATTGGGCAAATGGACGTTTGACAGAATTAAACGCAGGATATTTAGACGAAACCATGTATTTTGAAGTAAACTCATATAATAATATGAACTTTCAGCAAAAGAGAACTCCTTGTGATGTGGTATTTTAATACATATTGGGTATCATGATACCCACCGCAAATCCAGTATTCATCAAATAATTAGAGCCATTTTAGAGCCAAACGCCATAAAACAATCCCGGAAACGCCCAATTTATCAGCATTTCCGGGATTTTATCCGTTACTCAAACTCCTTTGCGGACAGCATTTCATGACACGCAAAGGCTGTTATTAGAGACTTACGCTTCGAACATGTGTTCTGATTTTGTACTTTTCGCACAGCTTATGAAGAAATAAACTCCAAAATAACTCCATTCTACTCTTTGTTATTTTGTTGTTCTTCTCTTGCGTACAGGAGATCCAATGCCTGACATACAACACCACTCATGCTCTGATAGTGTCTTTCTGCATACTCAACAAGTCTCTGTTTTTGTTCTGGAGTCACCCGTACTCGTATGTTTTCTTCTTTGCCATCTTTTGGTGTTTTTCTAGCCAAACATATCACTTCCCTTCCACAAGTACAGTTTACTACTGATTACTACAAAATGTCAATCTGTTTTTGTTATTTATATATATATTCCCTTGGACTAATCTTGAGATATCTTGGACTAGTCTTGGACTAATTTACTTCTCACTCCTGTAGATCTTTATCTACAATCTCCCAGTAACCATTCTTTGGAGATCCATGTCTTATAAGAATACCATACTCTTTTAACTTCTTAATATTGTTCTCAATATTTCGACTGGCAACCCCAATTTTTTCAGCTAACTTAACTGCTGATAATTGATGATCTTCTGAAAGTAACTTTATAATCTTTTGCTGTGTATCGTTGAGGTCTGTTCTCCACACTACCTCCGATGCTTCTCCGATGCTTCTCCGATGCTTCTCCGATGTTTCTCTGATGTTTTCTTTTTCATTTGTCATCGGAAATGAATTACGGAACAGCTCTACCCGAAACATATTATCGAATTCCTGAAATCTCGGCTTCAAAAGTCCATACTCTTCTGCTGCATTAAGGATTCTTTTTATTCCGCTTCCCCATGCCTCTACAAGTCCCATCTGACTGAATATATTGGCAATGCCTTTATTCCGGATCTTCGAATGACCATTCATGACTTCCTCATAAGTCAATCCGTTATATAATCCACCCGGAGAAGTCACCTCCAGTCTGTCATCATAAACTGCGACCTGAATACAGGATTCGTCTAACAGGTTACGGTGACAATGGGCATTAATAATCATTTCCCTAATTGCTTCCGGCGGTAGCTCATATTTCTCTTTTCGCACCAATCCATCAATCGTTGCTCCAAGCCGAATATTTCTCAATACAAAATCTACTGCTTCTTCGATTTGTGTGTAAATCGGTCCTGTAAATTCTCTCTTATCCAGAAACACTGCACGATCTGTTCCCTTGAATACCGCACATTGTGTTTTAGAAAATGAGAAATAATCTGATGTCAGCAATGCATAGGCATTCGTTGCCAGAAGCTGTCCCTCACTCTGCTTTAAGATTTTCCAGTTTATCAGCTGCTCTTTCTTTACAGAATGTTCTGACATTCCTGCTTTCTTCCGGAACTTTTCGATATCCAGACAAAGTTTCTCTGTTGCTTCCTCTGAAACAGGATAACCCACACAAGTAAGCTCATCCCATGAGATTCTGGCACCTTCCATTTCCAGCTCTTTTATCTTCTCTGGAAATGCCTGTCTTGATGTACCTGCTACACAGATATAAGTGCCATTATCTTTTCCCTTTGATTTCAGATAATATGGTCTATTCTTTCCTGCTTCTACTGATACAACAATAACTGTTTTCCCATTTACCGTCTGCGGCTCAATATCAGGAATGATCTGCGGCACACAGGAATCAGAAACTGCATTGGCAATTCCATCCATCAGCTGAAACAACACATCATTTTCCACACCAACAATCTGGTGTGTTTTATCATCTACTCCAACAATCAGCTTGCCACCTTGTGTATTGGCAAAAGCTACGATTGTCTTCATGTACTTTTCACTTTTATCAGGTAAGGATACCTTGTACTCAATATTTTTCGATTCCCCGGAAAACATAGTATCTTCTACCATTCTTTCACTCCTACTCTATACTCGCACCACTGGTACGAATAATTCTATTTCCAGAGCAATCTTCTCTGGATCATTAACACTATTATACGTTCTATTCTTCTTTTCTATCAAGCAAGAAAACAAAACAGTTCATTTCTTCTTACCATTTTCTTCTGTTCTTTTTTGATGCCAGATAAAGTCTCGTCATCTCATCCATGAAAATAGTTTTGTCCTCATTGGTCATAGTTCCACTGGCAAATAAAGCAGCTACCTGTTCAAGAATCTGCCTTGCCTGTTTAGCACCAGCATATTCACTTGGCTCATCATTACCCAAGCACACGGTTTCATTATCATTCATAAGATAAGAAACCTGACACTGAAATGCATCTGCCAGTTTTTGATATAAACTACTCTGCTTCGGATATCGTCCTTCAACTTCCCAAGATCGAATTGTTCTATGAGAAACGCCCACCATATCACCCAGCTTTTGTTGAGTCATTTTTTTCTCTTTTCTCAACTTCCTAATTTTATCACCAAATGTTGTCATAAGTATACATCTTTCTCCTATGAGTTTTGTACATGCTTTATTTTTCTAACCACAATAAAAGTATATCATTATGCAAATAAAAAGAGAACCCGACATCACAAGCAAATTTGATGATGCGGGTTCCCTCTTTATAGATCAATACCTTTTATTTTTTCATCTTATGATCCGATGGCAATCTCACTTCTTAATGACAACTGTGGCTTCCACATCCATGCTCGCCACATGTATGTCCTTCCCCGTGGTTGTGCTCATGATGAGAACATTTCACATCCGGATTATACTCAAGTGTTTCATTGATAAAAGCTTCTACTGCTTCATCCGCATCTCCGGAAACTCCTCCGAAAAGCTTGATGCCTGCTGCCGCTAACGCTGTCTGTGCGCCGCCTCCAATTCCGCCACAAATCAAAACGTCTGCATTCAATGCATTAAGAACTCCTGCCAATGCGCCATGTCCACTTCCATTCGTATCTACTACTTCTGAATGTACTACTTTTCCTTCCTCTACATCGTAAATCTTAAATGTCTCTGTGTGTCCAAAGTGCTGGAAAATCTGTCCATTTTCATATGTTACTGCTATTCTCATGATACCTTCTCCTTTTTCTGCTGCATATTTTTTGTAAATTTCCTGTTTGTAACATCCTCCAAAGCTGCAGTTGCCGCTCTGACCGTCACAGATTCTGAAATCTCCGCCCTCAATTTTGAGTGGATGCCCGTCGATAAGTGCATCTGCGATCTTTTTCCTGGCGATCTCGTAAATTCGCTGGACCGTTGTTCTTGCGACTTGCATAGATGCTGCACACTGCTCCTGACTGTAACCTTTCTTGTCCAAAAGACGGATTGTCTCGTACTCATCTACCGTTAGAACAATGGGTGTTTTTTTCTCAGTATCATCTGCCGGAAGAAATTCTAAAACATTGGGGAAATGACAGACTTTTCTGCATTTTACTGGTCTCGGCATAAACTGCTCCTTTCTCGCTTTTCTTATATAATAGCCCTATAAAAGGCATATGTCAATAATGTTTTTGACATATGCCTTTTATGAATCACCTTATAGTATTACTTCTTTTCATTATTTTTTAATTTACAGATACCCTGCGTCATTGTTCCCATTGGACAAAATGTACACCAGGTTCGTGGCTTATATAACACCATTACGATCAACCCTAACAACAAAGATGTAAGCATCAAACTATAAAATCCAAAACTAAACTGTGCCACCCAATCAGCTACTGTTCCGGCAGTGTATGTCCATCCCCACGGAACACGGAAGGTCCAGAATAATTTGATGGCTTCACGCAAGGATGATGATCCGGCACCAACTAAATATGTCTGAAATACCATATTCCCAAACATTGTAAGGAAAAATATCAAAAAGCCGTATCGGAACCATTTTGAACTCATCCATCGCGGGGTTGGTTTATTTCTTGAGCATTTTAAATCCCCACCGAGCTTACTAAAAAGCTGGCCACGTCCACACAAATGATTACAGAAAAATTTATTTCCACCGAATATCGCTATTCCTAACGGCAACAGGAAATCAATCATCCCAAACCAAGCAAACAAAATATTAAAAAAACCGAGAGCAAAATAAAGGATCGCCCATATCCATAAATAATCATACCAATGTTTCTTTTTCTTCACATCGCTGTCCTCTCTTTCATTTCAATACAACCTGCCGGACAGGACTTTGCACATTTTCCACATCCTACACACACTGTTTCTTCTACCACAGCATAACATCCATGGTAAACTTTGACAGCTGCCAGCGGACAAGTATTTTCACATACTCCGCAGACAACACATCTTTTTTTATCGACACTTGCCATTCTTTTTGCCAATGCTTTGTTCCCCTTTCAAATTTTGTATCTCTATTGTACCTGAAAAAGGTAAATCCTTCTGTGATATTATTACATAAGAATTTACCTTGAACGCTAATCATTACAATGACATATTTTTATTATACATTACCTTTATATTTATATATGATGTTTAGAATTTCCTCAGTTGTTCGAATAATTTCTTTTTGTTTTTCTTTCATTGTTATAGATTTGCTTTCTTCTTCAGCTAACGAAGAGTAAAGGTGAATGGTATTAGCATGATTCCATATCTCATCGTAAATTTTCTCGATTTCATCAGCACTCCGAAATGCCTGGTCTGTTTGCATTTGCAAGTGTTCTCGTTGCTCTTCCAGATGATTCATCCGTTCTTGTAACTGATCCCTTTCTTTCTGCAATCGATCATGTTGTGCTTGCAGTTGATCTATTTGTATTTTAATTTCGCTCATCTTTTCTTTCTGTCTCCGCATAAGCATCATCAAATATACAACTACAACTACAAATACAAATAATAGTATTATGTACAGCATAAACTTCTCCTCACGACACATATATTTCGACGGTTTTCCGCAAATCAACTATTGATAATGGCATAGAAAGAACAGTTAGTTTTCCTGAATTCTTTTTAATTTCAACAGCATCAGGATTGCCTGTGATTAAAATTACAGGTGTTGTCCTGTCCGCACGCCATGGCTGATTCGGTTGGCTCGTCATATCTTCGGTAACAATCCAAAGATCCGGCTTATGTCTGCCTAATCTTGTTTTAGCACTTTCCGGTGTGTAAAACAGCATGATCTGATCTGAAATAAATTGCAATGTTTCTTTTAATCCTTTTGCATAACGTTCACTGCCACAGACCAGTGCAATAATAGAAGCAGCTTTCTTTTTTTGTGTTACCTGAATAAAATCCAAAACTGGTGTATTATAGAGACTAAAGTCTTTTTCCAAATGAACTTTATCATAATAATTCTTTGCTGCCTTGCACATCCTCAGACAAAACTGTTCTATGTCTATACGAATATCGTTTCCGTTCTCCTGTATGTTCATACTTTCCAACTGACAAACTGACATTCCACAGTTTAGTCCAAGATGAAAGCGTATATTATTTTCATCATTCAAAAATCCTTTATTTTGATGAAGATATTCACATCGAAGCTGCCAACAGCGTTCTCCGCAAATATATGGCTTTTCATCGGATTGAGATAGTTTAAAGTAGTCCCCTGCATATTCATCAAACCAGCGAATATACTGGGTTCCCACATCACGGGTCGGATTCTTTTGCCGATCCAGCATAACCCGGCCATCTCGATAATGTTTAACAATTTCCGGGAAAGCAATACCTCCGCAAATATCTGGCAAAGTCAATGCCAATGCCAGTGCAGACTGCCATCGTCTATCTACAATATTCAGTTCTACTTCTTCAATTCGGTCCAAAAATGTAAAACTGACATCTCCCTGCATTATTTATCCCTCCCTCATATTCACAACAGTCATGTACTATAGTCAGTATATTTTTATTTATGGCATATGTCAATTATGTAATTGACGCATCTAAAAAAAGTAAGTATACTATGTTCGTAAAGGAGATAACTGTTATGAGCTTCGAAAATTATTTTCCACTATGGAATGACTTAAATACAGCACAGAAAAAAGTAATTTCAGACAATTTGATTACACGGGATGTAAAAAAAGGAACGATCATTCACAACGGAAACCTGGATTGTACTGGATTATTACTGGTTAAATCCGGGCAGCTTCGAACTTACATACTTTCAGATGAAGGACGAGAAATTACACTTTACCGCCTGTTCGATATGGATATGTGTCTTTTATCCGCCTCATGTATCATGCAGTCCATTCAATTTGAAGTAACCATTGAAGCAGAAAAAGATACTGATCTTTGGATCATCCCTGCTGAAATCTATAAGGACATCATGAAGGAATCGGCTCCCGTCGCAAACTATACCAATGAATTAATGGCTAGCCGTTTTTCTGATGTCATGTGGCTGATTGAACAGATCATGTGGAAGAGTTTGGATAAGCGTGTTGCTTCATTTCTTTTAGAAGAGACCTCTATCGAAGGAACAAATGAACTGAAAATCACTCACGAAACTATCGCAAACCATCTTGGTTCCCACAGGGAAGTGATCACTCGAATGCTTCGATACTTTCAGGGCGAGGGTCTCGTCAAACTCTCACGCGGCAAAATCACCATCCTTGATTCGAAAAGACTGGAAACACTACAAAGATCATAAAACTGTTTTTCTATGACATCTAAAGAATCCTCCATTTATCAGAATTGTGAAAGTCATTCTAATAAATGGGGGATCTTTTTACGCTACAAGTAAATTATAAAATTATTGTGATTATTTTTTAATAATCCATACCACATGCATATGCCCTTTCAATCAGCGCACGGTCATTAACCACTGCATCATAGAAGCGGAATCCACCGGAGAAGTTGTATGTTTCATAACCGTTTCCTTCCAGAATACGGCTGGCAATGTAGCTGCGCAGACCACTTTGGCATATCAAGTAAACAGGCTTTCCCTTCTCAATTTCATTGATACGTTCCCTTAGTTCATCTACAGGAATATTTCTGAATCCATCCATATGCCCCCTGTTAAACTCACCTACAGTTCTCACATCCAGCAATACAACACTTTTATCTTTAGAAATCTTATCCATATCTTCCAGATGCCATTGTTTTAAGGTACCTTTTGCTATATTGTCTATCATGAATCCTGCCATATTTACAGGATCCTTGGCAGAGGAATACGGCGGTGCATATGCAAGATCCAGATCTTTCAGCTGGGTTGCCTTCAGCCCTGCATGAATTGCTGTTGCCAGCACATCAATACGTTTATCAACTCCTTCATATCCAATAATCTGAGCACCAAGCAAACGATAAGTCTCTTTTTCAAAAACCACCTTCATGGTCATCACTTTTCCACCAGGATAGTAACCGGCATGACTCATAGGAGAAAGAATTACTGTATCTACATCTAATCCTGACTTTTTGGCATTGGTTTCATTGATACCTGTAGTGGCTGCTGTCATATCAAATACTTTGATAACGGAGCTTCCCTGACTGCCCAGGTAACGGCTGTCACCACCACAAATATTATCAGCGATGATCCTGCCCTGCTTGTTGGCTGGTCCGGCCAAAGAGATCAGCGCATCATCACCCGTAACATAATGTTTTACCTGAACTGCATCACCTGCTGCATAAATATCCGGTACAGAAGTTTCCATTCTGTCATTCACTACGATACTTCCCTTGATGCCAAGTTCCAGACCAGCTTCTTTTGCTAATGCTGTGTCTGGTGTAACTCCGATTGCCAGCACCACCATATCAGCCTGAAGGGATGGATTATCTTTTAATAGAACCTCTACTCCATTGTCCTTTTCTTTAAATCCTTCTACTGTATAGCCCAGTACCAGTTTTATCCCATGCTTTCTCATTTCATTATGGATCATGGATGCCATATCCGGGTCAAATGGGTTCATCAGCTGCTTAGGCCGCTGGACAATTGTAACATCCATGCCAAGCTCCCTCAAATTTTCTGCCAGTTCCAGACCAATAAAACCGCCACCTGCCAATACAGCCGATTTTGGATGATTCTTATTTATATATTCCTTTATCCGAAAAGTGTCTTCTACAGTACGAAGTGTAAAAAGTTTATCCATACCTACTCCGGGAAGTCTCGGCTGTGTTGGCTTTGCACCTGGAGAGAGGATCAGCTTATCATAGTTTTCTTCAAATATCTCACCATTCTCTAAATTTTTCACTGAAACCGTTTTTCGTTCCGTATGTATGGAGATAACTTCATGATGAATTTTCATGTTAATACGGAATCGTTTAAAAAAACTCTCTGGTGTCTGTAGTGTAAGTTCTTCCGGGTCTGTGATCACGTCTCCGATATAATATGGAAGCCCACAATTCGCATAGGATATGTATCCGGATCTTTCAAACACAATAATTTCTGCATGTTCATCCAATCTTCGTATTCTTGCTGCAGCTGTAGCTCCTCCGGCTACACCGCCTACGATTATTACCTTCATCTTATTTTTCCACCTTTCCTGAATAAGCAGCAATGCCACCAATATTATTTACTTTAGAATATCCCATTCGTTGCAACATCCCAGTTGCTTGACGACTTCGGGCTCCGGAATAACAGTATACAAACAGCGGTATTTCTGTATTCTTCACTACCGAAACAACATTGTTAAGTTGTTGCAATGGCACATTTTTACTTTCTGGTATATGCCCTTCCTGATATTCCTGCGGCGTACGAACATCCAGCAGAACTGCACCAGCAGTCTTTTTATATTCCTCTATCCCTTGATTAATATTCGCCTGTTTTAAAAAATCAAAAAATCCCATTAACGCACCTCCTTAAAGCATCTCTAAGATTGCCTTCTTAGGTCTTGCCCCTGAAACTTTTGTTACAATCTTCCCATTCTTCATAACCACCAAAGTTGGAATACTCATAATACCAAATTTACTTGCCAGTTCTGGCTGCTCATCCACATTGATCTTTCCAACTTTGATATCAGGGCGTTCACTTGCTATCTCCTCTATGATAGGAGCCACCATACGACAAGGAGCACACCAAGGAGCCCAAAAGTCTAAAAGAACGGTTTTCTCGGAATCCATTATTTCATTCTGAAAATTATTTTTATTGATATTAATAGCAGACATTTTACAGTCCTCCTTGTTTTTTCTTTTGTGGCTTTATTATAATCTGAAATTCATTTGTTTTCTGTGATATCATCACATTATTATCATGATTAATTTTTAACTAATTTATTTTTTCATCTTATGATCTGATGGCAGTCTCACTTCTCCGGTCCTTTTCTTCATAATAGAATTCTGTGTTTCCATCTGTGTTGGAATATAATCGCTTTCCTGCAGAAATGCACCAGCCGCCTCAGCATATGATTCATATCCAGCTGCTTTCATCCTCTTTAACATTTTTGCCAAAGCACTTTTCTTGTCTCTACTTACCTGACGTGTGCTGATGCCCAGTTCCTCTGCTGTTTCCTTAACCTGTTTTCCCATGATAAAATAATCGCTCACGATTTTCTTTTCTTTCTCTGTCAGATCACTGAAGAGTTCTTTGAAGAAGATCTCAGTTGTGATATCCGATGCAATATCACGTCCACTATCTGCGATAAAGTCTGTCGCACAACCGTTCTCTGATTCTAATCCACAAAATAATACTGTATTATTTCTCTGATGCTGCTGATCGAACATATAATGTTCCTTATTATAAGAAATATTAAGAACTTCCAGCTCCTCTGCAGTAATATTAGCGTATTTCACCTTCTGGTATCTGTCGTAAAATGTGTATTTTCTTTTTTCCATGATTGTTCCTCCGATTTGTCGTTTTTGTTGATTTGTGACAAATCGAAAATCATGGATATCTGGCATAATGCCTGCCTCTTCCCTGCATCTTGATATGCTCTTCCTTTCCGGCATCTACCTGTTAAAAAGGAAGCTTTTTCAAATCTGCAACCTGTTTTTGGGTATAAAAAAAGGCCATGCCCTTCCGGGCACAGCCTGACGCCTTATAATTTGAGAAAAGAAAAACCTCCGCAAACATTACGTCTGCGAAGGTCTATTTCTCTCAGCATATCAATTCTAACATGCACGTATTTTCATTGTAATACCATTCACATGCCAGTTTACTGTCAGTTCACTGCCACTTTACTTCCACTTTTCTTCCAGTTTATTTCCTCCATCTTATTCTGTATCTTTTCCGGTCGTGTAAATGCCCAGAGCATTGTTGCATACAACCGGATTGCTTTCTTACGGTTTCGATAGTAAGTGGTGCTTGGCATATCATCCAGCATCAGCATCACATCTTCATTGGTATTTCCTGCTTCAAAATATCTATATTTCAAAAGCCGATAATACAGCTGTCCATTCTTTGGATAATCCCTCAAAGCTATCAGGGAATCTCTCATTATTTCCAGCAAACAGAGATTCATATCATTATTCAGAAGCTTTTCCTGAATTCTGCGTTTCTCTGCAGTCGCATCGAAATCTACCAGATCATATAACATTTCCTTCAGATGCTTCCCTTCTTCTGCATACATTTCATAATCTATATCCACAAGATTCTTCTCAATACGGAACATTACCTTGGTATACTGACTCAGCAATAATTCCGTATTCTTATAAGCATCCTCTGCCACTTCTTCCATATTGATAAACATATCCTGTATTCTCTGCATAATTGTCCTCCTTCCCGACCGCTTCCGCAGCCAGACCAATCATTGTATTGTTTGTTCCATTCACAGTCTGTCACTGTCCTAACATCTCTTCATGCAGATTCCGCAGAAATATCCGCTGTGGGATAGCTTCTATTTCTGGCTGACCGGCAACTGTATGATCTATTGAAAGCAATCGGTTCTCACGGGAAAGGATGTATCCCCGACTGCTGATGTTCTCATCGAATATCTATCTCTCCAAAGGGGGCCCTGATTCAGGGCTCCCTTTGGAGCACGTTACAATATTTTGTATTACAACTATTTTGTTCGTTTAAACATTGTAGCTTTATTGTATCTTGATTTCTTAACATTACCGTTTGCAATATAAACTCTTTCCACATTTTCAAATGGTTTTTTGCCAATAGACTGACCAAACAATCTACCAAGCTTTGCCCGATTAACATTAGGCTTCCCCTCTTTTGTCATCGGAATATTGCGAAATGTTTCAGATGCATCATATAACTCGAATTCATCATTGATATTTAATGTTGAAATATATTCTTCTATTTCTTTAAAAACAATATCTTTAAGTGCAATATAATCTAGTGTTTCGCTATTCTTTGTTTTATAATTTTTTTTCAATATTCTAATAATAATTTCTGATACATTAACACCTGCTTTTTTAGCATCATTTAACAACACCTCTTCCAGTTCCTTTGGAATGTAAACCTGACATCTCATATTATCTACCTCATTTTAAAGCTCACATCATCACTACCACATTTCCAATGATACCAAAAGTAAAGCTAGTGTCAATACTACTTTTTAAATCTATTTACGTTCCATAAACCATCTGTAATTTTCTTCATAAGTCAGATGACAGATTTTCCCGCCCACCTGACAGGTATAACGATATCCGGTTCCACCAGCTTTTCGACTGGCACAACGCTCCGGTTTTGAAACCTTATCAATCGCATACTTACGTCCATCTTCCCAGACAAACGCTGTAGGGATCAATTCTCCTTCCCGGCTAAATACCGCCAGGACATCTACATACACTTTAGCTGTCATTACAAAACACCTGCTCTCTCCTATCCATGAAAATATGCTTGTGGATGAACCGTATGTTCCTTAGCATTCAGCTGTGCCAGTATCTTATCCTGATACATAAATGCTCTCTGAATACTCTGATAGCCAAACCTTCCACGGATCTCATCTACCACCTGGTCCATCTTTTTGATTTTTTCTCTTTTTGTTTCATCCATAAATAAATCAAGCTGATAAGGCATCTCTTCTGATACCAGATCACATCCTCGAACACCAAGACTACGAATCGGATGTTCCCAGTTATAATTTTTCTGAAATAACTCAAATGCAGTTCTGGCAATTTCTTCTGTAAGATTACTTGCCCTGTCCAGCTTGCACTGTCTCGTGAAATGATACAGACCATTATCCCGAATCGAGATTTCTACTGTCCTGCATTGAAAACCATTTTCACGCAGCCTGGCTCCTACACTCTCTGAAAGAGCCATCAAAATAATCTTGACATCCAATTCACTAACAAGATCTCTTGGCGTTGTTGTGCTGTTCCCGATAGACTTGATTGGTGCTTTATATCCTTCTACCGAAACTGGAGTTTCATCCCATCCATTTGCAAAGGTATGAAGTACCAATCCCATCTTTCCAAGATATGTTTCTAATATAGAAGATTCTGCTCCTGCCAAATCTCCAATCGTACAAATGCCAAGTTTCTTCATCGTCCGTTCAGTACTTCGTCCGACCATAAGTAAATCTCCTACTGGAAGTTTCCATGCAATATCCTTGTAATTGTCTTTGGAAAACTCTGTAATGGCATCTGGCTTTTTATAATCAGAACCGAGCTTTGCAAATATCTTATTCCAGGAAACACCAATACTTACGGTAACACCTAGTTCATATTTAATCCGACTGCTGATCTCTTTTGCAATCTTCATTCCGTCTCCCTTGACAGAAGTGCTGGCAGTTACATCCAGCCAGCTTTCATCAATCCCAAATGGTTCTCTCTGATCTGTGTATTCACTGTAAATCTCCTGTGCCATTCTGGAAAACCTCAAATAAAGATCCATGCGAGGCGGTACAAAAATTATTTCCGGGCAAACCTGCCTTGCCTGCCACAATGCCATACCTGTTTTTACTCCGGCTCGCTTTGCAATATAATTCGCAGTCAGCACAATTCCATGTCTTGCTTCCGGATCGCCCCCAACTGCCATCGGCTTTCCGGCAAGTTCCGGATGATGCAACATCTCGACACTTGCGTAAAAGCAATTCATATCTGAATGAAGAATTGTCCTGCTCAT
>UMGT01018682.1_pt1 | contig 32967 bp, 25 predicted proteins | sample 1965351 | NCBI WGS metagenome assembly UMGT01 (sample SAMEA4836080, study PRJEB28245) | human gut metagenome | biome: gut microbiome; material: fecal sample | place: Denmark | collected 2008 | reverse complement strand
AAAGTGGATATCTTCCGGGTGGTACAGGCTGGTATCGTAAACATTTTACATTGACAGAGGATATGAAAGACAAAGAGGTTCGAATTGACTTCGGCGGCGTTTACATGAACGCAACTGTATGGGTAAATGGAACTCAGTTAGGTACACATCCTTATGGATACACACCGTTTTCTTTTGACATCACAGAATATGTAAAAGCAGGGGAAGACAATGTAATCACTGTAAAAGTGGATCACCAGACACCTTCTAGCCGTTGGTATTCAGGAAGTGGTATCTATCGCAGTGTGGATCTTACTGTAATGGATAAAGTTCACGTAGGTTTGAACGGAACAAAGATTGCAACACCGAATCTTGCAAAAGAAAAAGATGGCGAAGTCAATATGGACATTGTGACAACCGTTGCAAATGAAGGAAAAGATGCAAAAGAGGTTACACTTGTACATACTTTGCGTGAAAAAGGGAAAAAAGATACAGTTGCAACAGTTACTACAGATAAACAGTCTGTGGCAGCAGGAAAGACAGCTGATATTGAAGCAAAATTAAAAGTAAATCAGCCGAAGTTATGGGGACTTGGCGAAAAGAACGCACATCTCTATACAGTGACAACAGAAGTAAAAGTGGATGATAAAGTAGTTGATACTTATGATACAGATTACGGTTTCCGCTATACAGAACTTGATACAAAGACAGGATTTTCTCTAAATGGGAAAAAAGTAAAATTACAGGGTGTATGTATGCACCATGATCAGGGAGCGCTCGGTGCAGAAGCACAGCGCCGTGCAATCGAGCGTCAGGTAGAAATTTTGCAGGAGATGGGATGTAATTCTATCCGTGTAACACATAATCCTGCTACAAAAGAATTACTTGAAATTTGTAATGAAAAAGGTATCTTAGTTATTGATGAATTCTTTGACGGATGGCACAAATCTAAGAATGGTAATGTAAACGATTATGGAAAATGGTTTAGTCAGCCAATCGGTGCGGAGAATCAGATTCTAGGCGGCGAAGATGATATGACATGGGCAGAATTTGACCTGAAAGCGACAATTGAGCGTGGGGAAAATGATCCGTCTGTTATCATGTGGTCACTTGGTAATGAGATCAGTGAAGGAGCCAGCGAAGGTGGTTATCATGAAGTTTCAAAGAATCTAGTAAAATGGGCACAGGAGACAGAAACAACAAAACCATTGACAATCGGAAGCAATAGAGTAAAAAGTTATGTTAATGACCCGAATAATGAACATATTAAGATTGCAAACGACTTGACTAAAATTGGTGGTATGTCTGGAACAAACTATTCAGATGGAAACAGCTACGATGCATTGCATAAAGCATATCCAGATTGGTTTTTATATGGATCGGAGACAGCATCTTCTGTAAACAGCCGTGGAGTATATACGACAAAAGCGAATGCATCATTAGATAAGGATAAACAACTTACATCATATGATAAGTCAAAAGTAAACTGGGGAGCATTTGCAAGCGCAGCGTGGTACGATGTAATCACAAGAGACTTTGTCGCCGGTGAGTATGTATGGACAGGATTTGACTATATTGGCGAGCCGACACCTGCTAATAAAGTCAATGCGGGAGCTGCGACTTCATGGCCATCTCCGAAAAACTCTTATTTCGGTATCGTAGATACAGCAGGTTTGCCGAAAGACAGCTATTACTTCTATCAGAGCCAGTGGAACGATGAAGTAAATACATTACATATTCTTCCAACATGGAATGAAGACAGCCTTATGAAAGATGAAAAAGGCAATGTTGAGGTTGTTGTATATTCAGATGCAGCAAAAGTGAAACTGTATTTGAATGATAATGAAATTGCTGAGCAGACATTTGAAGAACATACAACAGGTGCAGGATATAAATATCAAACCGTCAAAGGTAAGACGGGGCATGAGAGTATGTATATGACATTTAGTGTTCCGTATGAGAAAGGAACATTGAAAGCAGTTGCCTATGATAAAGATGGAAATGAAATTAAAAATACACAGGGGCGTTCTTCTGTGACGACAACCGGTAAAGCAGCTAAATTAGACGCAACAGTAGATCGTGACAGTATTAAAGCGGATGGAAAAGACCTTTCTTATATCACAGTAGATGTGAAAGATGCAAATGGAAATATCGTTCCGAATGCAGACAACAATGTGAGATTCACTGTGGAAGGTGCAGGTACTTTAGTTGGTGTTGACAACGGAAAACAAGCAGATCATCAGTCATATCAGGATAATAATCGTGATGCATACAATGGTTCACTTGTTGCAATTGTACAGTCAACAAAAGATGCCGGAGAGATTACTGTAAAAGCAGAGGCTGACGGATTGACATTGGATACTGTTGAGATTACGACAACAGAAGTGGAAGATGGAACGGTAGATAAGACTCAGGTGGACAGTTTCTATATGTCAAAACATTATTATGTGAAAACTGGTAACGAGGTACAACTGCCAGCGACAATTAAGACTCGCTTTAAAGATGGAACAGAAAAAGACTTGCCGGTAACATGGGATAAAGTTACTGAGACAACAGGAAGTTTTGTTGTGAATGGTCTTGTAGATGAAAAACACAAGGTATCTGTTACTGTAAATATGATTGATCAGTTGGGCGGATTGATGAATTATTCCGCTGCGACTCCGGTAGGAACAGAGCCGACACTTCCGAAGTCTAGACCTGCAGTTACTGAAGATGGAACAATTTTGAATGTATCATTCCCGGTAACTTGGGAGACGGTAGACAAAACAAAATATAACGAGCCTGGAATTGTTACAGTTAATGGTACAGCAGATGTTCTGGGTACAGCAATGGCGGTTACGGCATCGATTCGTGTACAGGAACAGACATATGAGATTGTTGGTTCGGTAGATAATCCTTCTCAATTGACACAGGATATTGAAAAAGATAAGCAGTCCGATACGCTGGAAGCAGTTTGGGATGGAAAAACAGCAATCGCAGATAATACAAGTGGTGGACCGAATCCAACAGCGTGGAGCAATTACAAAAACTCTCAGGCTGGAGATAATACTGCAGAAATTACATTCCAATATGCAACACAACAAGTCCTTGGAGAAGTGACGGTTCATTTCTTTAAAGATAGTGCATCTGCACGTTATCCGAAGGCAGGAACAACAAAGCTTTATGTAAAACCAAATGATGGTGATGATTGGCAGGAAGTTGTGGCAGAAGAAACAATTGGAGAAGAAAATGGTCGTGTGAAAGCATATACATATAAGTTCAATCCAGTTGGAGCTACATTATTCAAAGTTGCAGTTACAAACAGCGATGAGGTATTGACAACTGGTCACAAGCCATGTACAGGTATCACAGAGATTGAAATCAAGAAAGCGGTTGGTTCTTATAAGACAAATACAACAGCAAAACTTGCTTCTCTTGAAGTGAATGGAAAAGCATTGACAGCAGAAGAACTTGCAGAAAATGCATATTACACATTAGATAAAACAGCTACAGTAACAGCAGCCGGAGCAGACAATGCAGCGGTAACTGTATTGCCGGTACATAACAAACAGATTCGTATTTTGTTAGAATCAGAAGATCACAGAACAAGAAATACATTTGTTATTTATCTGGAAAAAGAAAAACCGATGTCACCGGACGATGACAGCAAAGACTATCCGGTAAATAAGCTGACAGCGATTTCGGGAAGCGAATATCCGGGAACAGGAAATGAAGGTCCGGATGATTTAGTTCTCGATGGAAATCCTGGAACTCATTGGCATACAAATTATAATACATCAGATGGTGCTGATGTTAACAAACGTTGGATTGGTGTAAGTTTGGATGAACCGGCAGAAGTGAGTGCGATTCGTTACTTGCCAAGAAATGGAAATAATGGACATGTTACAGAATACAAAGTACAGTATCGTGCGACAGACGACGGCAAATGGGAAGATTTGGCGAGCGGCACATGGGACAACCCAACAACAGGTTGGAAGTTAGTAACATTCCCTGCAGTGGAAGCAAAACAGGTTCGTTTGGTTGGTGTTCATACAATTGCGGAAGCGGGATCTGATTTGCATATGACAACAGCGGAGTTCCGAGTTGTTTCTGAAAAAGAAGTGACACCTCCGGATCCGGAAGAGCCGGAAGTAAAACCGGGAGAAGATTATCCGGTAGGAATGATTACAGGAACAGCCGGAAGCACACAGTCCGGAAATGGTGCAGAAAAAGCATTTGACGGAAAAACAAATACATGGTGGCATTCATCATGGAATCCGGCTTCTACAGCAGACCAGTTGTGGTTCACAATGGAATTGAAAGAAGCAGCTACATTAGATCAGCTTCGTTACTACCCAAGATATGAAGGTGAAGATTTATTCCAGGGACAGCAGAATGGATTTATCAGCAAATACAAAGTAGAAGTTAGCATGGATAACAAAGAGTGGACAAAAGTTGCAGAAGGCAGCTGGGAGCCAAAAGATGGATGGTTGACGGCAGACTTTACACAGCCGACAGAGGCAAAATATGTACGTATTACAGGTGTTGAGACATTGTCGAATGGTGAAGCAAAGACATCTGATATGGCAATTGCAGAACTTCGTGTTCGCGTAGCGAAAGGTGAAGAGCCTGAAAAAGTAGATAAGACAGCTTTACAGGAAGCCATCAAAGCAGCAGACGCAATGAAAGAAGCAGAATTTACACCAAACAGCTGGAAAGCATTTAAAGAAGCACTGGAAGCTGCAAAAGTGGTTGAAAAAGATGAAAAAGCGACACAAACAGATGTAAATGAAGCAATTGCGGCATTAAATGCAGCAAAAGACGCACTTGTGAAGAAGGCAGACAAGACAGAGCTTAACAAAGCAATTGAAGAGGCTGGTAAATTAAATGAAGCTGATTACACTACAGGTTCGTGGGAAGCATTTGAAAAAGTGTTGGAAGCTGCAGTGGCAGTTCAAAAAGATGAAAATGTATCACAGGCTTCTGTGAAAGCAGCAACAGATGGATTGAATGAAGCTATGAAAGCGCTCGTGAAGAAAGCTGATAAGACAGAGCTTGATAAGGCAATTGAGGCGGCAGAAGCTTTGAATGAAGCTGACTATACAGCAGACAGCTGGAAAGTATTTGAACAGGAGTTGGCAGATGCTTACACTGTAAGTAGAAATGCTGATGCAACACAGACAGAAGTAGATGAGGCATGTAAAGTATTGAAAGCTGCTCAGGAAGCTTTGGTTGAAAAAGAAGAGCCATCTATTCCGGAAAACGTCGATAAAGATGTAACACAAAAATACTATGATGATTGTCTTGCATACTATGAAAAAGATGATTACACAGCAGACAGCTGGAAAGTTTATGTTGAAGCTATGGACGGCTTAAAGGCAGCGCTTGCTGATGAAAATATCTCAAAAGAAGAACTTCAGGCAGCGGTTGATGCGGTAGCTAAGGCAATTGAAGGATTGGAAAAAGTTGGAACAACAACACCAGATCCAAAACCGGAAGAAAAACCGGGACAAAAGCCACAGCAGAAACCAAATGATAAACCAGCAAAAACAGGTGATAACATGTCGACAGGTGCAGTTGTAGGAATCGTTGTTGTAGCAGTTCTTGCAATCGGTGCAATTGTTGGTGTGATTATCAGCAAAAAAAGAAAAAAATAAAAAATAAATCGGTATATTGAGAAAATCGATATGAAAAAATAAGACTTGACGCCCATTCGCTAGTATGATATGCTGTACTAGCGAATGGAAGTAGGTCTTTTTTTTATGCCTAAAATTGGGCAGTCTCGCAAACTGCCATGTAACACGTAAAAGAAATAAATAAAGCGAGGTGGAAGTTGTGCGCACAAGAATCACATTGGAATGTACAGAATGTAAACAGCGTAACTACAATATGACAAAGGATAAGAAAACTCATCCGGAACGTATGGAAACAAAAAAATATTGTAAGTTCTGCAAATCACACACAATGCACAAAGAAACAAAATAGTTTGTGGAAAGGAAGTGAACGGAATGGCTGAAAAAAAAGAGAAAGCCAAAAAGACAAGCTGGTTCAAAGGTCTTAAAGCAGAATTTAAAAAGATCATTTGGCCGGATAAAAAAACACTTGCTAAGCAGACTGTGGCAGTTACGGCGTGCTCGATAGTATTAGGAGCAATTATTGCGGTTGTTGATGTCATTGTAAAATATGGTGTCGACTTCTTAGTGAAGTAATGGCTGCCAGCAATTATGAAAGGTGATTTTATGTCAGAAGCAAAATGGTATGTAGTTCATACTTATTCTGGGTATGAAAACAAAGTAAAAGCAAACATTGATAAGACAATTGAAAACAGACACCTTGAGGATCAGATCTTAGAAGTAAGAGTTCCTATGCTGGAAGTTGTTGAGATGAAAAACGGAACGCAGAAAGCAGCTCAGAAAAAAATGTTCCCTGGATACGTGATGATTCATATGATTATGAATGATGACACCTGGTATGTTGTAAGAAATACCAGAGGGGTAACGGGATTTGTAGGTCCGGGGTCTAAACCGGTTCCGCTTACAGAGGCTGAGATCGACGCTCTTGGAATTATGGATGCAGACATTGTTGTAGACTTTGAAGTTGGTGAAGTTGTAAAAGTTACCAAAGGAGCATGGAAAGATACTATTGGAGTAATCCAGGAAGTGAATGCTCAAAAACAAAGTTTAGTAATCAATGTAGAATTGTTTGGTCGTGAAACGCCAGTAGAAATAAGTTTCGCAGAAGTGAAAAAAATGTAACAAATAAAAGTGGGAGGGAAATCCCCGCGAATACCACAAGGAGGTACACAAAATGGCAAAAAAAGTACAAGGTTATATTAAATTACAGATTCCAGCTGGAAAGGCAACTCCAGCACCACCGGTTGGTCCAGCTCTTGGTCAACATGGTGTAAACATTGTTGAATTTACAAAACAATTCAATGCTAAAACTGCAGATCAAGGTGATTTGATCATCCCTGTAGTTATCACAGTTTACAATGATAGAAGCTTCAGCTTCATCACAAAGACACCACCGGCAGCAGTTTTGATTAAAAAAGCATGTGGTTTAAAATCGGGTTCAGGAGTTCCGAACAAAACAAAAGTAGCTACAATCACAAAAGCTCAGTTACAGGAAATCGCTGAATTAAAAATGCCAGACTTAAATGCTGCAACAGTAGAAGCTGCTATGAGCATGATCGCAGGAACATGCAGAAGTATGGGTGTAACAGTAGAAGAGTAAAATTGTAAACATGTAACGTGGGAGGGGCTCTCCCGATATTACCACTAGGAGGTTATTGAATATGAAACGAGGAAAGAAATACGTAGAAGCTGCGAAATTGATCGAAAGAGGAAATCTTTACGACAAAGAAGAAGCAGTTGCATTAGTTAAAAAATCTGCAGTAGCGAAATTCGATGAGACAATTGAAGCTCACATCAGAACAGGTTGTGACGGACGTCATGCAGACCAGCAGATCCGTGGTGCTGTTGTATTGCCACACGGAACAGGTAAAAAAGTTCGTATCTTAGTATTTGCAAAAGATGCTAAAGCTGAAGAAGCAAAAGCAGCAGGAGCAGATTACGTAGGAGCAGAAGACTTAATTCCGAAGATTCAGAACGAAGGATGGTTTGAATTTGATGTTGTAGTTGCTACACCAGATATGATGGGTGTTGTTGGACGTCTTGGTCGTGTACTTGGACCAAAAGGTTTAATGCCAAACCCAAAAGCTGGTACAGTAACAATGGACGTTACAAAAGCTGTTAACGATATCAAAGCTGGTAAGATCGAATACAGATTAGACAAGACAAACATTATCCATGTGCCACTTGGAAAAGCTTCTTTCACAGAAGAACAATTAGCGGACAACTTCCAGACGCTTATTGATGCAATTATGAAAGCGAAACCAGCAGCTGTTAAAGGACAGTACTTAAAGAGCGTTACTTTAACATCTACAATGGGACCGGGTGTGAAAATTAACCCAGCTAAATTAGTATAATTGATATTCAAAAATATACAAAAAGAATTATTGCCTTACTAAATTTTAGTTTGGCAATAATTCTTTCTATTTTACAGCCGTTCGGTTGAATCAGAGGAAATCCCTCGAAATTACCATTGGAAAATTGGAAAATTAGCAACGTCTATAATTGAACGCACAGAGACTAAATTTAATTAGTCTCTGGGGCGTTTTTTTTTGTATTGAAAAGTCTCAAAAACATTGAAAAATCAATGAATTTAGGAAGGAGGATGGATAACGGTAATGGGGAAGTGCTATAGTCGATTGTCATTTCAAGAACGACTAGTTATTCAAAAATTGTACAAAAAAGGTATGACTATGGCAGAAACGGAGAAGATTGCAAGAATAATTGGGAGGAACAGGACAACGATTTATCGTGAGGTATTGCATAATACTGCAGACGGGCAGCCTTACAACGCAAAAGAAGCACAAAAAAGAGCAAAGGCTAACTTGAAACAGAAGAATATTGCAAAGCAACTTGCGAGAGGTGAGACTACTCGCAAAAAGGTTTATGTTTTGTTTAGAGAAAATCCAGATATGACTGTGAAAGACATGGCTGGAAAAATCGGATGTAGCAGAGCAACTGTAGCAAGGTATCTTAGTGAAATCAAATCCGGTTCATATCCAAGTAAACAAATGAACAACTGAATATGCTTTAAGAAAATAGTTCTTACGCCGTTGCAGGTACGGTGATGAAAAAAATGTAGTGGATCTAACAAATCCATGTAAATTTTTCTTTTTTGAGAATAACAGGAAGCTTTGAAAAAGAAAAGTTTATGAGAGACTTTTTATGCGGCTTTTGTTTATTTTCGTTACACTAAAATCAAGGAGGAACAGTTATGAATGATCATTTTGCATGGCTTAAACGGTTAGTTGATAGACAAAATGAAAAAAAGTATTTAAGCAATTGTAAAAAGTATGAGCGTTTAAAAAGTATGTCTGAACAGGAGTTGATGTTTGAATACATCAATGTAAAAGTAAACTATCGGCATCAAAAAAATATATGGATATTAAGTATTGTATTGTCGGTATTGTTGATTTTACAAATCTGTAAGAGTTGTACTGATTTTATCAATCAGGTAAGGACAGTGGCAAGCTATCAAGAGAATCCAGAAGTGCTTTTGAAGATTGGTTTCAGTATAGCAGGAATATTGGCAATAGCGGTTATCATACTGATAATTATTTTGCTCTTCTCATATACAAAGTGGTTAAAGGAATCATATAAGCGAGTGCTTTTTGCAGCATTGATTTTGGAATGTAGACGGAAACAAACATGGTATTTTCACGTTGATATAAAGAGATGAAAAATTAGTATTTATAACCCGCAAACAGATTGTAAACAGGAAAGAAGTAAGCTATAATAAAAGTGGTTTTGTAAAGTGTAAGATTTAAGGAGGAGGAAAAGGTATGAGGAAGAAGAACATAGCAAGAGCAGGAGCAGCCTTTGTATTGTTGCTTGGTCTGACAGGGACGACAGTATTCTACCAGGGAACAGCAACTGCATCAGGAGCGGAAAACTCAGAGAAGGTGGCAGCTGTGAATGATGATGCATCTGATCAGGAAAAAGAAGATTCGATATTTGCTCAGAAAGAGACAGATCAGAAACCGAATACATCGGATGCGGACAAAGAGAAAGAAGCGGACAGTAAGGATCAGGAAACAGAAACACAGGATAAAACAGTGGATCAGACAGATACAGAAAAAGCATCTGCAATAGACGGCAAGAATACAACTTCACAAAAGCCATCCTCTGATGCAAGACCAAACAATGAAACAGGAGAAAAACCTTCTAAGCCGTCCCATACACACAGTTGGAATGCTCAGACGACAGTTGTACATCATCCGGCATCCGGACATAATGAGCAGGTGCTGATAAAAGAGGCTTGGACGGAATATAAGCCAATTTATGAAACAGTAGCAATTGAAGTGTGTAATACATGTGGTGCTGATATTACAGATAACCCTTCGAAACATATTAAACAACACATGCTTGCGGGAGAAGGCGGTTCATGGCGTACAGAATATATCCAAAAGCAGACAGGGACAGAAACTATAGCACATCCAGCAGAGTATGAAACAAGATGGGTGCAAGACAGCGCCGCATGGGATGAAACGGTGATAACTGGTTATACATGTAGCTGCGGAGCAAGTAAATAGAAAATCAAATATCGACGTGAAAGTAGAGTATCTTCAGGTACTCTATTTTTTATTACCATTTTAAGTGAGATGGGAGGAAAGCATTTGAAAATATTAAAAAAAATCTTATCACTGATGCTGATCTGTATCCTGTTTTCAACAACAGTTCACGCACAGGGGGAGACACTTGATACAAATAAAGACGAGATATACGAAAAGGTGTTGGAAGCCTACCGAAAAGGCGATAAGATGTCGGAGGAAGTCGTAACAGCACGAAAGCAGGCGGCAGAGCAGCTGGGATTGGAAGCTTTTTTGGACGAAAGAGCTTTTCTGTCAGTTGATTATCGGAATGAGCAGGAGATTGGAAAGGATGGAGCAATCAAAGATCCAGCGCTGGACATTCTGATAGAAATGGCAACAGAAGAGGAGATGCAGGCAGTCCTTGCAAAAAGCCAAATGAAGGCAACTCTTGCAAGAAGCCAAATAAAGTTAAATAGGATGAGCGAACGTGCATTTACACCGGGGCAGACAGTAGGAGTTACTCAGATGCCAAGAGTAAGTGGTGCAGGAAATGGTTATTTTTCAATTGATGGTGCAAACAGTTACGGATACTGCGCAGAAAACAAAAAGAACTTTTGGAGTAATTATGGTACAAAATATGGCGAGATTACAGAATGGGATGATGCTGTTGCAAGAAAAATCTTATATTACTCTCCGGGAGGACCAGGGTATGCCGGAAATAATCTAGGATATGACATGGACAATGCGACCTTTGCAGTGGGATATCAGAATGGAAGCTGTAACAATAACGGCAGGGCAAAAAGCTATATTGCATCGCTGGAAGGAAAAGCAGACCCGATTACGTTAGGATTCCATGCATACAAAGTCAACATTACCCCGGACAGCTATCAGGATGTGGCATTTTTAGGATATGCGCCAAGTAAAGGCACGCTGACTTTAAAAAAGGAATCTGCAAATCCGGGATTGACAAATGGAAACAGCTGTTATTCATTGGAGGGAGCAGTTTTCGGCGTGTACAGCAGCTCATCACTGTCCGGCGCATCCAGGGTGGGAACGCTTACAACCGATGCGAATGGAAATTCTGATACGCTCCAATTAGATGCAAAAACGTATTATGTAAAAGAGCTGACTGCACCGAAAGGATTTGCACTTGACCCAAGTGTGAAAGAGGTAACCGTGACGGCTGATCAAAAGGCTGTGGTGACGTTTAAAGATCTTCCGCAGATGGATCCGGTTGGAATCTTGCTCGGGAAAGTAGATGCAGAGACGAACCAGAATAAACCACAGGGGAGTGCAACACTACAGGGCGCACAGTTTACAGTGAAGTATTATGCTGGCTTGTGGGCACCCAACGTAGACCCGGCGATACTTGGACAGACGCCAGTTCGTACATGGGTGTTTCAGACCGATGAGGATGGATTTACATCTTATGCAAAAGATTATTTAGTATCGGGGAGTGAATTGTATCTTTCACCTACAGGAAATCCATCATTACCGCTAGGAACTGTGACAATACAAGAAACAAAAGCACCGGAAGGGTACTTGATTAATAATGAAATGTTTGTTATGCAAATTACGGCTGAAGGGAATGACCAATATGTGAACACCTATAACAGACCAACTGTGCCAGAAAAAGTGATGAAGTTAGATTTGGTGAAGCGGCAGGAGAAAACAGACATCCCAATTCCGGGTGCGAAGTTTGAACATACGAAGCCAGATGGAACAAAAGAGATACTGACAACGGATGAAGCAGGAAAACTGACATTAACAGGAGTGCAGTATGGGACACACCGCATTACAGAAATTGAAGTCATGGACGGTTATGAGATCAATGGCAATCTGATTGAATTTCATGTTGCACAAGATAATAAGGTTACACTCACGTCAAAGATTGATATTACTCTTGGAAATGTAGTCTTTGATGTTACAGATGAAGGACATATTTCTGTGATTGTAGAAGACCCTCTTTCTCCATTCACTCTCCGGATCCATAAAGAAAATAATAAAGGAAAGATGCTTTCTGGTGCAGAGTTTACCGTATATAGTGATTCGGACTGTACACAGGAAGTGGCAAAGGGTACTACAGACAGTCAAGGACTTCTGAACATGGAAGGATTGAAAATAGGGAAACAATACTATTTACAGGAAACCAAGGCACCAAAAGGCTATCGGCTTCCATTGGATGCCTCTGGAAATCCGGTAACTTATGAGATACGTACAGAGAGCACTCCGGTAAAGGATGAGTTTATCTTTTATGTAAACGGAAAGGCATTTACAACCGATTCAGATGGCATGTTTACAGTGACTGGCACAAAAGCAGACCGGATAACAAACATGACGATTGTGAATAACATTGGGATGAAACTTCCAAATACAGGTTCGAATACAACGATGCTGTTAATGATGGGAGCGCTGATTCTGGGCGTAATCACTATGATTAGATGGAAACGAGACAGGGGAGGATCTATGAAAAAGAAAACATTAAAAATGCTGTATGCATTGGCACTTTCTACAGCTGTTGCAGTCAGTGGAGGAGCAGGAACAATTGGAACCATGCAGGTGGCTGCAGCACAAGCCCGTACAATGCTCAACACACAAAACGGTATTGCGGATTTTAGACGAGGTGATGCAAGTATCATTGTTCAGGGAAATGAAGGACAAACTTTGAAGGGAAAGAAATTCCAAGTATATAAGCTGTTCAATGCGGAAAACTCAGATGGCGGGGAATCAATCAATTATACATTTAATGAACTATATGAGAAATCATTAAAAACAGTGGTAGGAAAAAAGATTGGAAAAGAAGCCTCTAAAGTAACAGAGTATGAAGTGATCGATTACATTCAGTCTTTAAACAATAATCAGGTAGAGGGAGCACAGACAGAACAGAATATAGAAGGTTCTTACAGTGAGTTCCGATATTTTGTCGAAGAGCTTAGAGATCAGATTGTAAAAGATAAAGCAGCGGCAGATGTGGTGAATGTAACAGGCGTAAAGGAAGATAACTCGATCGTGATTGGAGGTTTGGAGTATGGCTATTACGTAGTGGATGAAGTAAGTGATGTAGAGGGTACACATTCCGCAGCATCTATGTGTATCGTAAATACAGCCAATCCAAAAGCAGATGTGAATATTAAGTCAGATTATCCGACAGTGATCAAAAAAATACAAGAAGATGACAACAAAGAGAATATCGGAAATGACGGGTGGAACGACATCGGAGATTTCGAGATTGGACAGACGGTGCCATATAAATTTGAATCCAATATTCCAAACATCAATGGATATGATACATATTATTATGCATGGCATGACGTGATGGACGAAGCACTGACATTTGATCCGGATTCAGTTGCAATTCACATTCGAACAGAGGATAAAAATTATGAGCTTGCAAAAGATGAATTTCAAGTGATTACGAATCCGGGAAATGGTGAGACGTTCAAAGTAGAGATTCAGGACATCAAAGCAATCGTAGATCGAGAATTTGATCAAAAGAACGATTTGAACGAAAACGTGTATGGACAGAAAGTAATTTTAAGATACAATGCAACTTTAAATGATAAGGCTGCAGAAGACACTGGACGTCCGGGATTTGAAAATGATGTACGTCTCGAATTTTCAAATAATCCAGACCATGATGGGGATGGAACAACAGGATATACTCCGTGGGATACGGTTGTCTGCTTCACGTATAAACTCAATATTCTGAAAACGAATGACCATGATTTGAAATTGGAAGGAGCAAAATTCCGCCTATATTCGGACAAAGAGTTGAAGAATGAAGTATATGTGAAGAAAGCTGAGGATGAGGGGTATATTGTCATTAATCGTGATACAGTCGGAGGAAGTGACCACATTGGCGGAACGACACCTCAGGATTCAGTAGAGATGGTATCCAACGCAAAGGGAGAAATTAAAATCTATGGATTGGATACAGGTATTTATTATCTGAAGGAGACCGAGGCACCGACCGGATACCGCCCTCTGCTTGATCCAATCGTGCTGAATCTGAAAGCGACGTTCACAGATGAACGAAACGATTATGTAAAAGGCGATGGAGCAACCGATAAGACATTACAAAAATTAGAAACGACTGCGCATATCAAGGAATTTTTTGACGGAGCATACAAAGAATCAGATGTAGATTTGACAACAGATACCAGTGAAGGTTCTTCAAACTTGACAGTCATTAACAAGGTTGGAAAGAAACTTCCGGTAACTGGTTCTTCTATGATGCTTCTGATGCTCACAGCAGGAACAGCACTTGTGACAGGAGCATTTGTGTATGGAAAACGACAGAAAAAATCAAACGACGAGAACTAAAAAGAGAAAAAAGATGCTTACGGGTGTTCTTTTTGTAACAGGTCTGCTTCTTTGCATATATCCTGCATTTGCTAGTCTGATAGACAGAAAGCATCAGCAGAATGTGATTCAGACGTATCAGGGAAATATAGAGGCAAACAGCGAAGAGAAGCTTCAGGAAATGCTTGGAGAGGCAGAGCGGTATAATGAAATGCTGTGGCAGACTAACGGCGTACTGATTGGAGATATTGAGCAGGGGATTTTAGAAGAGGAGAGCTATCAAAGTCAATTGAATTTATCGGGAACAAGCGTGATGGGGACGCTTTCTATCCCTAAGATTAACGTCGACCTTCCAATCTATCACGGTACAGAAGAAATTCTTGCAAATGGGGTAGGGCATCTTCAAGAAAGCAGCCTTCCGGTTGGGGGAGAAAATACACACTGTATTCTAACCGGACACCGGGGACTTCCAAACGCCAAGCTCTTCACAAGACTGGATGAAATGGAACAAGGTGATATATTTTTCTTAACAGTTTGTGGCGAAAAGTTGGCATATGAGGTAACGAAAATTGAAATCGTTCATCCGGAGGATGTGGAAGGATTGAGGATACAGGTGGAAAAAGATTTGGTATCCCTAATCACATGTACGCCATACGGATTGAATACCAAGCGGCTGGTAGTCACAGGCGAACGGATTCCTTATACAGAGAAACAAGAACAAGAAATTGTACCGGGAAGTATGTCTTTTCGGGAATTGGTCTTTACAGCACTTCCATTTTTATATCTGGTTGTAGGAATTGGAAGCATGATAAGAAAGAAAAGGGGGAAACGTAGCAGCAATGAAACACAAAAAGATTAAAAAATTACTTCCTTTGGTTTTTTCGGTGATAATTTGTACATTTCCGGTATCGGCTGCAAATGAAAATATAGCATTACTGAATGAACTGCAGACAGTCCAAACAGAGGAAGAGGGAAGCATTGAAATAGAATTGACAGACGGCGGAGTTGGAACAACAAAAGAGGATGTCGTTTTTGAATATGCAAAGGTAGCGGACGTTGTAGACGGAGAGTATGAGCTGCTGGAGGCTTATCAAGGAAGCGGGATAGACTTAAACGCAATTGAGACAGCGGAGCAATTAGAAGAGGCAGCTTTAGAGTTAAGCGCTTACAAAACTTCAGACGGAAGCTGCACGACAGATGCGGATGGAAAAGCGATCATAAAAGATTTAGATGTTGGAGTGTATCTTTTATATGCTTCAGAACACAAAAGATACGATGATATCACACCGCTTTTGATTGCAATCCCTACGTGGGGAGAGCAAGAAGGAGACATGCTCTATGATGTAAAAGTGATTCCAAAGCACACTCCGGTTCCACCAGGGAAAATCATCACAGACACACCGGATAGTGAACGAGATCATGTAAAAACTGGTGATAACGTTAATATTGCTCTTTGCATGGCAGGAGTAATTGTAGGAGCTACTCTTATAGGAACTATGCTGGCATTTTTTTATCAGAAAAGGAAGAAAAATTATGAAGAGAAATAAATGGCTGGCAGGTATGCTGGGACTTTTATTGATTGGTACAGTATCTTTTCCAACACAGGCAAAAGATACTGACATCAGAGAAAAGACAATTACATATCAGACCAAAGACAAAGAGGAAGAAAAATCCTTTCCGGAAACAGAAACATTTGATGGAAATAAATATGTGCTAAAGAATGTGACATATGAAAGTCTTACGTCAGAACCGGAAAAGGAGAAGAAAGTAGTAGAGTATACCGAAAAATCTGATCCGATTGTGAAAGGAAGCGAATATCAATTTCCGGAAGAAAAAACAGTAGATGGAATCGTTTATAAATTGAAGGAAATTACAGAACAGGAAAGTGAACCTTATAAACAAAGTGTATCAGCTTACAATGAGTATCAATACGAGATTTCACATTCGTCTGCGCCACAGACGAAAGAGGTTTCTGTGAAAAATGAAAAAACGGGGGGAATGGAAACGGTAACATGTAGCCTTTCTGCAGTACGTCTTATAGACCATGTTTGGATTGATTCTGATATTGATATTACATTCCAAGGATACGACCGGAATGCAATTGAATGGCAGAGATTGGTATTTCCAAACGACAGAGGAGCAAACGCTCCTTTGCAGGGATATGAAGAACAACTGCTGGCATCCGTAGGGCTTGGGACAGATGGCAAGGTAAAAAACACATACTATACATCGGATATTTACACGAATGCAGATGGTGTGGTATGTCGAGATGCACGTGCAAATATTCAAAAACTTGTTCCGGTATATCGTGCCGAATATCAAGGTGAGATTACTACACCACACATAGTGAAAACTGCGTTGTACCAAGGAGAGCAGGAAGTGGACAGCGAAACAGATATTAATTACACGATAGAAGCTACGGCAGTTTATCAAAAAGTTGACAACCAATTATCTTACATACTTGCAGGAGTAGGAATTTTGGTTGGTGTGGCTTTAATCATAATAATTTTAATGATACTTGCGAAGAAGAGAAAGGAGAAACAGGAACATGCAGCAACTTAAGACAATGATAGAGGGATTTGTAAATAAAAATGTGATTCCTTTGGGAGTAACAGCTATATTTGTCGTGATTGTAATTATGGGATTTGCCTTTCTTGCGCCGGGACATAAAGCAAAGGAATGGGCAAAAGAGCATGTGCTCTGGCTGATTATCGGTGCAGCTTTGATTTATACAGGATCAAGCTGGGCGACGGATATTGCAGCAAGCTTTGGATTTTAGAAAAAACAAGGGGACAAATTTGTCCCCCTTACAAAAAACAGGAAAAAATATGAGAAAAAATAAATGGAAAAATGAACTGGTCAATCCCTTAAAAGATAAGGGGCGGACAATGAAATTGGAATACTTCTTGTCAAATAATTATGTACTTACCGTATTGATGATCGTGTTAGATCTATTTGTAATATTAGGCGGGACATATCTAATCCATCTATTGAAACAGCTTCCATCCATTTTGCTTGGACATGGTACTTTAGAAGGAATATTTTCGCTTGTACATATGATTCCGAATTTAACGGAAGTAACCATGCAGGAAGTAGGAATAGTGTTGATCGGCTTGGTAATACTGGATACTGTTTTGGTCATCCGAATCAAGTTATCCTGGTCTGAAACACATTTTAATGTAGGACAAAAAGGTGTCTCTCGATTTACAAACGAAGATGAGATTAAGCAGCAATATAAGGCGATTGAGCCGCTTGAAACTCCTTATCCGGGAAATCCGGGCATCTTAATTTCTAGAATCGGTGAGACATTTTATATAGATGATTCGGTTGTGAATAACCTGATTCTTGGAATCACACGTTCCGGAAAAGGAGAGACACTTGTAAAGTCCAGTATAGAGAGTTATTCAAGAGCTGAATTTCGACCAAGCGTGATTATAAATGATAACAAGCTGGAGCATTATAAAGTATTTGCTTCAGCGTTGGAAAAAAGAGGATATAAAGTATATCTGCTAAATGCATCTAATCCCAAGTATTCCATGGGATTTAATTTACTTAGTGTTGCAGTGAAGTTCTATAAGCAGAAAGATTATGATATGGCAGAACAGGTTGTAAATTCTTTGACACATTCTTTTTTTGATGTGGATGGAGCAAAAGGCGATATGGTGTACTTTGTCAGTGCAGCTGCCGCATTATGTAGCGCGATGATACTTGCAAGTATTATAGATGCATTCCGGGCAGATGAAGAAGAAAATCAGAAACGATATGAAATATGGTCTTATCTGACCGAAGAAGCAAAGAAAGAACATCCCTTTCATTATCGGAACGATAATGAAAAGACCATTAATTTTTACAGCATTTTAATAAATTTTGGAAAATTAGTAGAAAAGCCTGTTAATAAAACTGGAACTCGTACACTTTTGGATGTTTACTTTGAGCAGCGTCCAGTGGATGATCGGGCAAGAATGAAGTTTTTAGGCGTGAAAGTTGCTCCGGGAAAAACGAAAGCAGGAGTTTTTTCAGAAATGCTGAGAGAATTAGATATCTTTACCCTTCGGAATGTCGCAATGATGACGGCAGAGAGCAGTATAGATATGGAAGAGATTGGATTCGGGGAACGTCCAATTGCAGTATTTCTTGCAACACCATCCTATGATAGCTCGCTTTATAAATTGCCAACCATTTTTATCCGGCAGATGTATTATATACTTGGAAAGATGTGTGATGATGGAAAAGGAAAATGTGCTCGGCAGGTAAAAGTCATCTTGGACGAGGCAGGAAATATGCCGAATATTGAGTTGATGAAAATAATGACGACAATGGGACTTGGACAAAATATTTCGTTTGACTTGTATTTACAGAATTATGAACAGCTAGAAGAGATTTATGGAAAACAGATTGCAGAAACGATCAAAGGAAATTGTGGAAATCACTTTTATCTGCAGACAAACTCAGAGGAAACCTCAAAAAGTTTCTCGAATATGCTCGGTAGCAAATCAATTGTAAACGTGCAGAGAGCAGGAAGCAAGTTGTCGTTTCATAAATATTATACGGAATCCATTGACGAACGACCATTGTTAAATCACAACGAACTCATGGAACTTCAGGAAGGTGAGATTGTTATCTTCCGGCGTTCAAAGAGAAGAGATTTAAAAGGAAACAAGATTAAACCAAGACCTATTTTTAACTCTGTAGAAAATGGAAGGTATTTTTGGTATGCATATGAATATTTTCCAAAAGAAACATATCCGCATCCAAATGATGTGAATTTTATGGATATCTGCAAAGAAAGCCGGGTGGGGATCCGACTAGATGAAAGGGTATGGGATATTGCAAAAAGTTTTCAGATGTTTCAGGAGGCAGACAGAAACAAAGTGCAAAGGCTGTCTGACTTTCCGGCTTATGAAGAATTAGAACCATTGCTTTATAACGCATTTGGAAAAGATATGGAGGAAAAATATGGAATTGGAAGAGAGATGACAATTGCAGAATTTACAGATTGTTTAAACCGGATAGAACTTCCGGAGATACAGAAAACACTCTTTTTGGAAACGCTCCAAAAAGCAGGATAGGAGGCGTTATGTCAGAAGCACAGATTATAGAATTTTTAAAATTAAATTCTGATTTTTTCAGTACGAATGATATCATCCTTACCGCAGTAAGGACAGTAGGATGGCTGTTGGTAAAGGGATTGTCACTGTTACTTGATTGTTGCATTACGCTGTACGATTGGACGTTTGGTCTGATTGATATTACAAGATGGTCTGTTTTAGAAAATTACCTGAGTGATTACAAACCACTGATACAGGCAATTATGATGGCTTCTCTTGTCATTCTTGGATTCATGTATATGTTTGGGAAGAACAAAAAGCATAATGTAATCCACAGTGTTTCGATTTTGATGGTAGTAATGTCGGCGTCGACAACCATTTTTACAGAACTGAACCGATTTTCCATTGCTTTTAAAGATGCAGCATTATCCGGGGGAAGTACGGTTAACGGAACAGAATTAATCCGTACCAATTTGTATGATCTTTACTATATTGATTCCAAGATTGGACTGGAAAATTTGAATAGTAAAGGAAAAATCCCACAGAGTACGTCTTTCAGTGAAACGGACGTAGATTACATCAATATTGGTGAAATACTCGATCCGGGAACAGATGGATTGTCTAAAAATGCAGAAAGCATTTTAAAGAAACGGTTGATGCCTATAGGAAATGGGGAATATGGTTTGATAGATGCCAAAGACGGAGTTGCATGGACAGACTTCGGAAATACCTATTATTACCGGTACACGTTTCACTATGGTACATATTATTTAACTGCAGCTGCAGCAATTTTGATCTATATCTGTCTTGCATATAAGAATACAAGAGTGATTTATGAAATTTTTGTAAGTCGTATTCTAGTTGGTTTATATGCTGCGAACCTTTCTTCTTCAAGAAAAGTGGTAAAAATATTGGAGAGTATTCGAGATAGTTATTTTGCGCTCTGTTTTACGGCAATTAGTTTGAAATCCTATTTTCTTTTTGTGGAATACGTCAATTCCAAGACAGAAATTAACGGATTGGCAAGGGGAATCATCATTTTATTTATTGCTTGGTGTGTCATTGATGGAGCGAATATCATAGAAAAATTAACAGGTGTAGATGCTGGCTTAAGCAGCATGACAGGCAAATTGATTGCTGCATATCATATGATGCGAGGGGCAGGACAAACTGTCCAGCAGGCGAGACAGTTCCACATGATGAAAGAGCAAAGAGATGCGATGAGAAATATGCAGGCAACAAGCCAAGGCGGTGGAACTGGCAAGACTGCAGGAAACAGCTTTAAAAACATGGAGCAGTCAATGGAACAGAACGGTGATCATAACCAAAATTCAAACAGTACTCAGCAGATGGAAGAAAATGTAAAGGGAGCAGATGGAATGGAGAACCGGCAAGGAGATTCTTTTGATGAGATGTCACAAAGCATTGAAAATGAGATGCAATCAGAACAAATGAACAATATGAATGAAGACTTCCGAATGCAGGACGATAGCACTGATGAAATATTGCATCAGAACATGGAGCAGTCAATGGAACAGAATGGTGCTCATAACCAAAATTCAAACAGTACTCAGCAGATGGAAGAAAATGTAAAGGGAGCAGATGGAATGGAGAACCGGCAAGGAAATTCTTTTGATGAAATGCACATCAGAACATGGAGCAAGAAGAGCATGGGACAGAGCAAGTTTCCAGAATGGAAGAGCAAGGGACAACAGAGAATTTAACATCTGCAGGAGAAGTGACATCGAAAGAACCTTTTTCTGATCAGGAAGAAAAGCCGGAGAAGAATAATGTGAATGATATGCATGCGGCGGATCAGAAGCAGACAAATGGATTTGAATCACAACAGACGAACAGGAAGCAGCCATTCACTTATGAAGAGCCGAAAAATATGTTTGAGAAATGGGAAAATAAAACGGACAGTAGGAAGGTTTCAAATCATGCAGATGTAAATAGAGCAAGTACGTCTGCAATGAGAGAGAGAACACCAATGCAGGAACAGAGGAAATATGCAGAAAACTCCCCAAAAAGAAAAGAAAGAGGAAAGTCTGATTTTCCGGAAACAGAAAGGAGAAAGAAACGATAAATGAGGTATTTGGTTACAAAAGAGATTAAATCGGAAACACAAGTGATTTGGAAATTATATCTTCAGGATTTTGTGTTTTTATCCGTTTGGATATTTCTCTGTTTGAACCTGAAAGAAAATGTACATGAGTATCTGCAGATACCATATTTGATTTTTTCCGGAATGATTGGCATATGTTTGATGATTCCGGCAGTTGGGAATCCGAAACGCCGGATATATCAGGCGATTGCATTATACCTATTAAAACCCAAAAAAGTAATTGGTTTTCGGAAAAAGGAGATAAAACATGAAGAAGAAAGAGAAACAAGAAGTTTTGGATATCAGGGAAGATATTCCAATTCGAAGATATGATAAACAAAAGAAATGTTTTCAGCGGGAGAATGGAAGCTACAGCAATCTTTATCAGATCATTCCAAGGGATTTGGTAAATTCAGATGTGGATGAGATTGAAATGGATTGTTTTAAATGGGCGAAATTCCTTAAGATCTATGGGTTGGATATTGAAATCATATCCATGATGTTTCCCTGTAATACGCATACACAACAGGAGTATTGGAAAAAACGAATGCGGAATAACACCAATCCCCTGTACCATGAAATGATAAAGAGAAAACTTGCGGAATTAGAGTATCGGGAAAAACATGCAGTTACAAAGCAATTTTTTATTCAGGTTTTCTTTGCAGATGACAATGAAAGAAAAGAATCTATAAGACTGATTGACAGTATTTTGGGAATTGTTCCGGAAGAGGAAAGAAGAACCGGAATGGAAATACTGAAAGAAATCCCCGAAAAGAAAAAAAGACAGATTTTATATAAATTGGGCAATAAAAACTCACGGATATTTTGAGAAGGGGACAAAATTGTCCCCTAGTAGGAGAGAAAATCATGTGGAAGGAATGGCGAAAAAGAGAGAAAGAGAAAATAGAGATTGTTGAGGATGAACAATTGTTACAGGAAATATCCCCGGCAGGCGACCTGTTGCACTATGAATCTTACTCAAGAACAGGAACAGGCTATGAAGCTTGTGTACACATTTATGATTATCCGGAAGTACTGGATGATTATTGGCTGACGAATCCGTGCAATCAGGAAAATACGATTGTAACGATCAGTATTCACAATGAGGATCAGAATGAAGTAAAAAAGAATCTGAATCGTTCTATTGAAGAGCAGGGATCAAGAAAAAAGTTTGCAAAAGAATATAAAGATTTTTACGATGCAGCTGCAAGGGAAAGTGAAATGAAAGCACTTTATGATGAAATCAATTCGATGGGAGAAGTAATTAAAGCTGTTGCTATTCGTATTTTTGCAGCGGAATCGACAAAGCAAAAGCTGGAGAACTCTGTAGCAAAGGTAATCAAGTCATTAGAGGGGGATAATTATCGGGCTACTGTATTTTTAAATGAAACGAGAAAAGAATGGAAGAGTGTTTATCAAAGTGCAGAGGAGCAGATGAAAGAAACTCATACACTTCCAGGATTTGCGATGAAGTCACAGCTTATTGCGGCGGGAAATCCGTTCCATTTTAGCAGCTTGGAAGACCCATTTGGATCATTTCTCGGAGAAACTGCGTGTGGAGGAAACGTAACATTTGATGCGTTTACGACAAATGCAATCCGTGTAAATGCATCTGCAGTAGCAATGGGAAATATGCGATTTGGGAAATCTACACTTTTAAAAAATCAGATGAAAGACAGATCCTTAAGGGGGGATTTCGTCAGGGTAATTGATGTTACCGGAGAATATTCTGCATTGGCAACGGAACTTGGCGGAAGAGTTTTAAACATGGATGGAAGTGATGGGATCATTAATCTACTTGAGATTTTTAAGGCAGGAGACAACGAGAATATCAGTTATACGAGACACTTATCAAAATTGAGAAAGTCTTATCGATTTTTAAAACCGGAGGCGGAATCGGATGAAGTAAATGTGTATATTGAAGCCGTGGAAGCGCTATATGGCAGATACGACCTGATTCCTTATGCAAGGGATGCAAAACGGCAGAAGCAGATCACAGGGCTTCCGGCAAAAAGTTATCCGAGATACCGGGATTTATTAGAGTTAGTAAATGAGATGATTTCTGAGATATTGTCAAAAACATACACAGAACAAGAAAAAGTTTTGATTGACCGAAAATTAATCAACTTAGACAGGGTAAAAGACCAGCTTCGGATTTTGGTAGATACTTATGGCTATCTATTTGATGGCTATACATCCATTAATAATCTGATGGATGTCAAAGTAGTATCGTATAATGTGACGGCATTAAAAGATATGGATTCGTCCATATTTGATCTGCAGCTATTCAATATCCTGTGCATCTCATGGGATGAATCTATTACAAATGGAAGTATTATGAAAACATTATGGGAGAGCGAAAAAATTGCGTTGGAAGATGTCACACATACGTTGCTGCTTGTAGATGAGAGCCATCGATGGGTAAATGCTCAAAAACTGTTTGCATTAGAGCTTTTGGGAATTTATCTAAGAGAAGGTCCGAAATATTTTACTGGGTTGTGGCTTGCTACACAATCTATCCGGGATTATGTTCCGGATGGAAGTACCAAAGAAGGAGAAAAGCAATTAAAAACTATTTTTGAACTGGCACAGTATAAGTTCATCTTCCATCAGGACAGTAATGTGCTTCCGATTATTGACCGGGTGTTTAATAATGTGCTTACATACTCGCAAAAAGAAAAGATTCCAAGGCTACAGCGTGGAGAAGTCATTCTTTGCATTTCGGGAGATCAGAACATTGAATTTAAGGTGTACTTATCAGAAGCAGATAAACGTCTGTTCAAAGGCGGTGTATAAAAACAATGCTTAAGAAAAAAGTAAAAAAATACTTGTTGATTTCGGGCATATCCTTTGCGATTGGTACTTTGGGAATCATATTTGTTTCCGTTTTAATTGAAGAAGTTGTGAGGGCAATTGCAGGTGAGGAAGCAAACAAACAGATTACACAATCGGATTTAGAAGGGCTTCCGGCATGGATTACTGTAGAGATGGTACAAGCTGCCATCGATATGATGAATGAGACTGGATATCCGGCATCTGTGGTGTTAGGTCAGATGATATTAGAGGCTGGGGCAGATGGTTCGGAACTTGCTAATCCGCCATATTATAACTGTCTTGGTCAAAAGGCACATTGCTATAAAGAAAACGGAACAGTCGTGATGCGGACAGAAGAGGCATGGGGCACAGTCACAGCGGAATTTTCTACATTTGCAAACTATGTAGACTGTATGCTTGCTTGGGGAAATAAGTTTACAAGGCAGCCTTATGTAGATAATGTGACCGCCTGTAAAAGAGACCCTGTGACCGGACATTATGATGCAGACAGTTTTATTACAGCATTGTGGAAGTCAGGATATGCAACTGACCCGGCATATGTCAGTAAGGTAATCGCAGTGATGAAAAGCAGAAATCTTTATCGGTTCAATTATATGACTTCGGCAGACTTAGAAAACGGTTTGGGAGAAATTGGAACTGGAATGTTTACCCATCCTTGTCCGGGAATGACATATCAATCCAGCTATTTTGGGGAAATCCGGGAATTTGAAACTGGAGGACATAAAGGAAATGACTATGCGGCTCCTGCAGGAACCCCTACCCTTGCTGCCGCAGATGGAACAGTTACCGTTGCAGGATGGTCAGACAGTGCTGGGAACTGGGTAGTGATCGATCATGGAAACGGCTTGACAACAAAATACATGCATCACTCCCGGTTGCTTGTGAAAACAGGGGATACGGTAAAAAAAGGACAACAGATCGGCGAGGTCGGATCTACTGGACAGTCTACGGGAAATCATCTGCATTTTCAGGTAGAAGAAAATGGAGTTCCGGTAAATCCGGACAAATATTTAAAAGGAGAGGGAAATGAAAGAGAATAGAACAAAAATCAGTTTGCTTTTATTACTTGTAGGAGTTGCGATTTTACTAAACTTTTGCGGAAACCGAAATTCTTCAAACTCTTCAAACAAATCACAAAAAGGTGAGTTTCATGTTTCAGAAGAACCTATTCCTGAAGCAGAAATCCATGAATGGAACGAAAACCGGATTTCCAATATGCAGGATAAACCAGAAGACAATCTTCCTTCAGAAGAAAAGAAAGAAAGAAAAGTGGAAGTGCAATTTAAAGGATATGAAGAGTATCCGGAAAAATTCGCATGGTTACGAGAAGAAGACTGGAAGCGTTTCCAAGAAGAAGTAAAACAGTATCTCTATGTAAAAGGGTTTGAAACAGTTACAACAGTGAATCTGCATCCGGACACGATACAGATTATAAATGAATATGAAAGAAACTTATATTTTGATATTGATTATCGAACAGATACATCTGACACACTTACGATAAAAGCAGTCTGTGATACATACCAGGAAAGTGATCAGATGCGGTTTGGATTTGAAATACAATACGGAACAGGGAGGGAATGACAATGGCGGAAATTAAAAATCTTTACATATGCTGTGAAGAAGGAAGAGAAGAGTTCTTTCAAGAAAAGGCGAAGGATATCTATAAAGAATATATTTGTATACAGGATGAAATTGGAAAAGATACAGACATGATCGTAATCATTCAGCCGACAGAAAAATCTGAGGATGAATTTATAACACGATGTTTAGAATATGCAAATCAAATGCAGATCAAAGCAATCGTTGTGTTTGAAAATTTTATTCCGGTCGGCGCCATGGAGCGTGTGCTGAAGGAGGGATAACTTGAAAACAAGAAAGGTAAGAGAAGTAAGGGAAGAACGGATCGGAAAGAAAAGTGCTCCATTAGTAGGATTTCTTGCAGTGATTGTTGTGGGATACTTTGTTTTCTTTACTTCAAAATTATGGCTTCCGGATATCGCAACGCTTAAAAGCGCAACGCCGTATTATCAGAAACTGGTATATGAAACATACGATATTTATTTGACGCAGTGGAGATATGATGAAAAGGCAAACCGAATGCAGGTCATTATCGAGTTGGAAAATAAGGAAGTATTAGATCAAAAACTAGATTTTGAGGCGGTTGAACGAAACGGTGGAACATTAAAAATGAAAGTGATGTATCAAGATTCAGAATTTGTACTTTTGCACATCGAAGAGGTACCAAAGGCTTGGAAAGAGATTTCTTTTCGAGTTGGAAAAGAAAATAAAGCTACAAGATTTTATACAAATGTAAATGAGATAGAGCGCGGAAAAGTTCCGGTTAAGGTTACTGAAAATGACTGTAAAAAAGAACGCCTTCAGGCACAGATTACATATGATGATGCGCAAATAGCGGAAAAAGAGAAGAAAATAAAAGCCTATGAGGTAGAAAATGAGAAACTGGAAAAGCGGATTACATCTTTAAAGGAAGCAACCTATCCATCAGAGGAAGAAACGCAAAAGGCGGAAGATACGATTTTGAAAGCGCAAAATCAGATCGCAGTCAATCAAAATCAGGTTGCAGAAATAGAAAAAGAAATAGAAACCATTGTGCAGAGGACAAAAAATATTCAGCAACAAATTACTGAGTTAAAATAATTAATTTTCTTTTTTGTGGAAAGAGAGGTGCGATAAAAAATGATACTTTTTGCAGGTTCGCAGGAGCGAGGATTTTTTGCACAGGAAACAGCAGCAATCAAAGAGATGGAACTGGAATATTTGCAAGGAAGCCTTACGATCAAGAATCATCTAAATGATATTTTAAGTCGACAATGCGAGTATCTGATTTTTGATATTGAGCAGTATGTTGATTCTGCAGAAGAAGTAGCGGCAGAAATCAAACGGATAGAGGGGGCAAAAAATTGTCAAGTAATCATTTATGCTCCAGGATATGACAGACAAAGTAAAATTATCCAGGAGCTTCAAAATCAAGGGATTTTATATTATATATTCGCTGTAAGTCAAACGGAGGCGAGAGAGGAATTAGAACGGTGTCTGTATGGATATTATAAAGAGCCGGAAACAAATCCGTATCAGGAAGAAGCAGAAGCACAAGAGGAATTGAAACCGGGAATTAAAATTGGGATTGCCGGGGTATGCAGACGAATAGGAACAACTACGTTTGCAATCCAGCTTGTAAAATATTTGCAGCTCAAAGGATACCGGGCTTGCTATCTGGAAGTAAATGATACTGGATTTGTACAGAAACATGAAGCACGCTTCTATGCGGAAGAACATGATGCAAATATTGGAAAGGTTAGATTTGAAAATGTGGACATGTTTTATAAGCCGGAAAATCTTCCGGAAGTGTTAAAACAGGAATATGACTATTACATTTATGATTTCGGTACGTACATGAACGCAGATTTTAATAAAACCTCATTTTTAGAAAAAGATGTCCGGATTTTTGTGAGTGGAACGACAGCATCAGAGATGGATGAAACAGAAACGATATTAAGAAATGAATATTATTCAGACATAATGTACGTTTTTAATTTTGTTTCCGAACGTGAGAAAAAGGACGTACTGGAGTTTATGGAAAATAAAGCAGAACGGACATTTTTTACAGTGTATTCCCCGGATCAATTTGAATATGTTCATAACCCGGCTTTTGAAAAATTGTTTCCGGTGAAAGAAAAAGAAAAGCCGCAGAAAGAAAAAAGAAGTTTATTTTCTCGCTGGAAAAAAGTCTAGGTGGGGGAAAAAGATGGCAAAGTATAAGGAATCATTAGTAAAAAAAATCCGGATAGAACAAGAAGAAAATCAGAAGCAGAAAAAATTACAGGAAAAATATGGAATACAAAACGAAAATGTCCGAATTGTAGAACGAAATAATATGGGAAAGTTCCTTGTAAGAACAATGGGAAGATGTATCAGAATTACAGCATTGATCATGTTATTTGTTCTTGCAGCAATTGGATTGATTGCTTTGATTTATCCGGAGATTCGACAAGAGCTGATTCAAGTTCTTGGTGGTGTTTTAACAGAGGGACAAAAGTTAATTAGAGGGTAAGAACTGCATCCGGCCAAGATGGACCAGATGCAGCATAAGAAAAGGAGAGATGAAAATGGAATATAAAAAAGAACCGAAAAATTTTGAGGTACTTCATAAGTTATATCTTTCTATCGGATATTATCAGGGAAAAGCCATTGTAAAAGATGAAAATGGAAGTTTTTATTTTGTGAATTGCGAAGAAAATGAGCTTCCGATTGGAACACTTGCAGAAAGTGATTTATTAAAACCATTGAATCAATTAGAAGAAACAGAGCAGAAAGAGATTTTAAAAATATATGCAAATTAGAACAGACAGGGGATGAGAAGATGCAGCAAAAACAAATGGATCGAAACATTGTAGAGATGCTGGATGCATTGGAAAAAGAACCGGAACGAATCGCTGATTTTTTGGAATTTGGGAGTCGGTTCTATCGATACAGCCTGAAGAACAATTTACTTATCTATCGAGAAAATCCGCAAGCAGTTTACTGTCAAAGTTTTTCTGCTTGGAATGATGCAGGGTATCAAGTAAAAAGGGGAGCAAAAGGGATTAAGGTGTACGTACCATATCAAGCAACACTGCTCAAAATAGATGGGAACCTCGTACCGCTTGAACAGGCATCTCAGGAAGAAAAAATTAGATATCAGGCAGGAGAGATAGAAAGTGTCACTCAGCAAAAGCATGACGGAGTGAAAGCGGTATTTGATATTGTTCAGACAACCTGCCCAGTGCTTGCTCGAAAGAATTTTTATCAAATAGGATATTCAGAACAGATGTATCCAGGAATGGTAAAGGGATTGCTTTCCTATGCAGAACAGCTTTCTGCGATGCAGAAAGAAGAGCCGGCACCATTACAGGAAACAGGCGAAAAGGCAGTTTCAGAATTGATTTATCAAATCAGCCACGGAATTTCCGAACTGGAATATTTACAAGAAAATCCGGAAACAAAATTTCAGGAAGTTGCCTTTGGAATGATGTTGGAAAATCATTTCGGAATTGTAAGTACACAAACGAGAAAAGATTTTCTTGCATCTTCTTGGAAAGAGATTAAGGAGATGAATCCAGAACAGTCTTTGTTTGCCGTTTTAAATCAGACTTATAAACTGTGTCGAAAAAAAATACCGGAAGTGCAAGAGACACTGGAAGTATATTTGGAAAGTCCGCAAAAAGAGGCGTCTGTTGCTGGCAATAGACCTGCAGAACAGAAGGAGAGAAAACCAAGGATTAGCAATGAAGAGTTGATAAGCGAAATTAAGAATCAGGTACAAATCACAGAGTATGCAAGAGAGCATGGATTTACCTTGATTCGGAAAGGAAGGTATTATACCCTTGCACAACATGACAGTGTACGTATTGATACAACAAAAAACTATTACTGGAGAAATTCCATACCGGGAAAATCGGGGGTCGGAAAAGGGGATTCTATTATAGGATTTGCGGCAGAATTTGTACATAATGGAGATCTGCACGAAGCATTAAAAGAATTGAAAGAACGGATTTATATTCCCGAACACTACACACCGCAGCCGAAAGGACAGCTCAAAGAAAAACAATTGGTAAAACAAGAGTTAATCTTACCGGAGAGAGGAAAAAACATGAGAAGGGTGTACGCTTATCTGACAAAAAGCCGGTATATTGCACCGGAGATTGTACAGGATTTTGTAGACCGGAAAATGCTGTATCAGGATGTGAATGGGAATTGTGTATTTGTTGCCTATGATTCAGGAGGCAAACCCAATTTTGCTTCTCTTCGAGGCACTCTTTCGGATGTACGTTTTCTCGGAGATCTGGAGGGATGTGACTATAAAAAAGGTTTTTGCATTAACAATCAGTCTGAAAAATTGATCGTAACAGAAAGTGTCATCGATGCGATGAGCGTAATGACTATTTTACAAGCGCAGGGAAAAGACTGGAAAGCATATGACTATCTGCCATTAGGAGGAACAGGAAAATACGAACCAATATTAAATCTTCTAAAAGAATATCCAAAACAAGAAGTTCATTTGGCGGAAGACCATGATTTGAGTGGAGTAGAAAGCATGCAGCATATACAAGAACTCCTAAAAAGGGAAGGGATGTCTGCAGAACAGATTCATTGTCATGTACCGGAAAACGCAAAGGATTGGAATGAAGCATTAATGAATTATGCCAAGAAATTCAAACCAGTGGAAGAACTTTCTTTTTTAGAGAAAGAAGGACTTCCGGAAATCCATTATTGCGCAATTCAGAGCACGAAACAAATAGAAGAGCAGGGATTCCGTGTGCGGAATGGAAAACATCAATATCGTCTTGTAGAACTGGATACAGAGGGAAACTTAATACCAGTTTCACTTACAAAGCAAAACACAATGTTTTTTGCCCCACAGGAAGTAGAAAAACGGATTCCTAATATGTACAAGAAACTTCCGTATGAGGAATTGCTGGAGCGCCAAGCTCTTGTGAGGTCAGGAGCGTTACGTTCGGAAGAACCTGCAGAAAAACAAAAACAGGTATCAGAAGAAATAAAGCAGGAAGTAGATAAAGTAAAGCAGGAGCAGGCTGAGCGTGCGCCGGTGGAACAAGCTGAAAAAGCAACAGAACAACTCCTTGTAGAAGGATTTAGGGAAGATCAAAATACTCTAATGGTAAAAATTGAATATAGAGGAGAAAAACTGGAAGAAGCAGTGTGGAAAGAAAGAGATAAAGTTTACATTTGTACAGGAATGACATTTGATGATACATATGAAAAGCATTTGCTATCAAATGAACAGATAGAACAGATGAATTTGTTTCTGAAGGAAAATCATTATGAATTGGATGAAACACTTCCCATATTACAATTGAAACTGTGTGAAGAAAGTCAGGAACAAAAGGCAGTCCGGACGGAAAATTATCTCAACCAGCTACAGCAACAGGAAATAAGTAAAAACCAGCAAGTAGCAGCAACAACTCCCATGATGGGAATGGAATTATAGAAAACAAAAAACGGAGCCCAAGCCAGCAAGCCTACTCCGTTTTTATAAATGTTCCATATAGATAAGTATCAGAAAAGGTATGACTGTGAAATCTGATACATCTATATTTAATATATTTATATCATAAAAAATACCAATTGTCAAAAGAAAGGAGAAGAAAATCATGCAAAGGATAAAATTAGACGTATTTCACAGCCTATTTGAGAAAGAGCTTACCGGGAATGAAATTGATTTTATTATAGCACTTACCCACCTGCAGAATGGGCGTGGGGAAGCCTTTGGGGTGCATTACAAAGAAATGTGCGAGAAAATGGATATTTCTGTGCAGGCATTCTATGACTGTAAAAAAAGCCTTGCACAAAAGGGTATCATCCAAGTGACAAAAGGACAGAAGGACTATGATATTGTTTTGTGTGGAAATGATTTTACTTCTTATACAGATCGAGATTATAAGACAGGAAACGTACCATATATCCGGACAAATCAAAAACTTTTTTATGATGTAAATTGGAAAAAATTAAAACCGGCTCAAAAACTATTGATCATGGATTTGCTCAATATCAATGAAGCAGGGAAATTTCGCACGCACAGAATTAAGCGTGAGAATTTTATCAAAAAATATGCAAATACAGTAGCTGAAGATGGAAGTATGGAGAGAGGACTTCTTAATATCAACGCAAGAACACTTCAGACGTATCTGAAGATGCTGAAGCTGTACTTTTATGTTGGAATTAAGGATGGAATGTATCTGATCACATTGAGAAAACAATTTTCAGAGAAGGTAGTACAGTCGGAACATAAACAGACATACGAGTATTTGATGAAAGTTGCATGTAGAAGAAATAAAATCAAGCAACCGGATCAAAAGGAGTATAAAGACATCTTGCAATTGCTTTTGAATTATCGGAAACGTCTGTGGGAGAGCTTTATAAACCCGTTGGACATTTTCCCTAAAATGCTCCTGATCATTAATGATAGGGTATTAAATCCAAAAAAATGGATACGGAGACTGAAAGCGTCTTTATTCCACAAGCTATTAAGAGAAGAGCTTGGAGTTGCATAAAGCAAAAGAACCTATACTTACTGGAGAAAAAGAACAGTTGAGTTTAGTTCTAGTTTGCGTAAAAGAAATGATACAGAAATGAAAATAAAAGAGAAAATAAAGAGAAAAATTTTGGAAAACAATGCAGCATCGGGAAGGAGGCTGTTTTTTTTGAGTCATTGTAGAAAAATTTTTCAAATATCACGGTAGATTTTTAGAGGAATTTCAAATTTCAGGAATCCGTTGAGAAGTTTTTTCAAGATATAAAGAGGAAAAGTGGGAAATATTTACAATTTTACTTCATGTGTAAAATAGGAAAACCCTTGAAAATAGAGGGCTGTAGACACTTTTTAAGACAGAGTAAATCTATATTTATATAAAATCTTAATTTATATAAAATCCATAATTGACATTACTTGCTCCGAAACAATAAAGGAGCTTTTCAAGCAAGTTGTGGAGATGAAAAGATATTGCCAAAAAAGAAACGTATATAAAAAATAAAAG
>UMGT01020930.1_pt1 | contig 42329 bp, 41 predicted proteins | sample 1965351 | NCBI WGS metagenome assembly UMGT01 (sample SAMEA4836080, study PRJEB28245) | human gut metagenome | biome: gut microbiome; material: fecal sample | place: Denmark | collected 2008 | reverse complement strand
CCCTACCTGTTCCCTATCCTTTCTCCATTGCATATAACAGACGAACAGAAAGCGAACAGAATCCACAAGGTGATAACAAAGGTAAATGACCGTTTAAAGCAAATAGGCAAAACTCTTAATCTGCCTATCACGCTCACAACATACGTTGCAAGACACAGCCAAGCTACCGTTATGAAGAAAGCAGGAGTTTCAACGGCTGTGATTCGTGAGATTATGGGGCACAGTTCTGAACGTGTCACCCAAATCTACCTTGATAGTTTTGACAACGAACAGATAAACGAAGCAATGAAAAACTTACTCTAATTATCAACAAATTCCCACTTGCCATAATTGTAAGTGGGATTTTCTTATTATTTTTGTAGGGTAATCAAAAACTATATCGTTATGCCTATAAATCAAGATACCAAAAAATTTCAAGAATCAATAACCCAAGAGCTAAATACTATCAAAGATAGAGTTAGAAATTTGATAGGAAATAAGCATTGGGGTGAAGAAGGACGCTATAAAGAAGTTATATTACGAAATGTATTAAAACGATTTTTACCTCAAAATATATCTATTGGCACAGGGTTTATCCTTAGTGAACAAAAGAATATTAGTAAACAAATGGATATTATTATTTACGATAATACATATCCTATATTTTTTCAAGAGGGCGACTTCATCATAACTCCAGAGCATAATGTCAAAGGTATTATTGAAGTAAAATCCAAAATCACAAATAGTGATATTAAAACCATTCTAAATAAGTTTACTCTATCTATTAATGAAATTTTTAAGAAAAAACAATTAGACACACTTTTTTTAGGCATATTCTCTTATGAAGAAGAGGTTACTATAGAGTCATTACAAGAAGTTCTAAAATATGATTATAAAATTAATCACATTACATTAGGGACAAATCGTTTTATAAAAAGATGGAGAAATAAAGATAAGCGAAATCTTATAGGAATGGAAAATTTAGAGGATAACCAAAATGATTTTTATAACATTTATAATATAAATAGTTTATCATATTCATACTTTATCTCTAATGCTATAGCTCAAATATGTAGCATTAAAGAAAAGGGAAGTTGGGTCTATTTTCCAATAGAAGGAACAAAAGAGATTTATAAAGAAAACACAGTGCAAATAATCCTACAAGCTGATTTACAACAAATAAAAGATGATTATTAGATAGAATTTATCCATTTTGCTTTTACATCCTTAAAAAATCAAAAAAATATGGAGTTACCTATAAGATACCTCAATGAAAAAGGACAGCTTGACGATGGCGATACCTCTCAAATGAGATACGTCTATGACATTATGTATGGGGAGGGTGAGCCTTACCATAATGCGGATTGGTCTGTTGTCATTTATCCAAGCGAAGTGAAATTGGTAGATATTCCAACAGCGGCAGAGATATTCACAGAACGATATAACACAGGTCAAATATTGTGTTCCTATAAATATGAGGACTATATAAGAAATAGTGAGTTACAAGACACTATAAACGGATTGGGTCTTGACACAGACGCATTTTGGCTTTTGGTGATATTCTGTTTTGATTATGCTTGCAGTATATGTTTTGACAGTTCTATCGTTGCCCCCACACGTGGAGAAAATATAGAAAGTCTTATTTGCCTATCGCCTAATGATAATGATTCAAAAACCAAGCTGACATTAAAAACGAGCAAAGGCAAATCAGAAATTACAAGTCGTAAAACAATATCTCTTATCTTAGAGTGGATAAAAAGAGGTTATGAGCAAGACAAAGATTCTATTGGCATAAACACAATAGATATAAATAATGCGTCTGAACTATTCCAATCAAAAGAAGAATCTGATTCTGTACTTATATGGTATTTCGCACACCTACTAAAATACTTCTTTGACTTGAAGCCCCAATTTAAAGGCAAACGAAAGAAAGGAGATATAGCATCGCTCAACAAGAACCTACTCATATCAAAGTTGGTCTATTACACCCAACTTTCCAAAAATGATAACTTCAAATACGGCACTGATACACTTAAAAGTTTCTTTAAGCAGTATAAGGACAAAGACATAAAAGGACTTTCTAATATATATCCAACTCCTTGATATAATACAGTTTACACTATAACAAGAGCCTTGTTTCTCAAATATGAGAAGCAGGGCTTTTCTCTTTTATACCCTACCTATTTAAAGGGGTATAAATTTGCTGCATTTTTTTATTCCATAGATACATTTTCATACCACCGTACCTTTGCAACGTAATCAAAAACAAGTGCGCACAAGTTTACGATTGCAATAAAACATAATTAAATTCAGTCAAAAGTATGAAAGAGATAAAAAAGAAAAATCAAGAGGCAGAAGAAAAGCATATTTGCTCAATCTGCGGTGAAGAATATTTTGGCTATGGTAACAACGCACAACCTGTTAATGACGGACGTTGCTGTGATGAGTGCAATCTCAATATAGTAGTTCCATACAGAATATATCTTATGAGAGAAAAGGATAGAGAAGACGAATCAATGCTCTCTCTTTGCGAATAAACAGGAACTATTCAATATTCTCGTAATCAGAAAGCCGAGTGTACATAGGCTGGATGGTTACAAGAAAATAAAATGTATAACCATTTAAAAATTATCATTATGAATAATAATAATATTAACAACGCTGAGAATATAAACGAAGTACATAATATTAAAAATGAAAATGGTATGAAAAGATTAAATTTGCTCTTTATAGAGGGTAACAGACAAAAGATTGACAAGACCAACGTGAAAGAAGCCTATCTGAAAATTAAAGAATACGGCTTTATAAAGTCCATGGCTTTGGAGTATGTCCCTATGGATAAGGCAATAGCTAAAATTGGCGACAAGGCTTTATTTAAGGCTACAATAGTTCGTAAGAACGGAGAGCCTGTAATATCCAGCTTTGACATACAGACAGAAATTGTCAAGCCTGAAGAATATGCCGACTATGACGGAGTTTGTGTGGACGGTCAGCACCGCACATTGGCACTTCTTTTTGATGAGTTGCAAAAAGAAGAAGTCACTTATGCAGAAGCGGAAATACCTCAAAACATGGATATTCTTGCTTATGTTGCGATGCGCAACAACGGAAAGCCGTGGAAAAACAACGACTTCATCCATTCTGGAATTGCAACCAATAACAATGAGATAGACCATATACTTGCCAAATGTAAAAGCAGTAAAATAGAGGATGCTTTTCTTTACTCTATTTATACCCTTACTACAAGTACATTGAGAGCCAAACAGGTAAAAGCCTTGCAACAAGGCTATAAGAAAATTGAAGATTTCAAGAATCTACAACTTTCACCTGTAACGACAGAAATGGGCGACAAGGTTATGGAAGCGATACAAGCAAATGGCTCACTTACATCAGACCGTTGCAATGGACGTTTTGGAGCAGCTCTAAAAAAGTTCTATACGGATAATAAACAGGAGTTTCCAACATTGCTTGCTATAATATCCCTTATAGACAACAATATATGGGAAGCCCATTTTACACCGGGTAAAGGACACTCAATGGAAATTACAGCTTATACGGAAGCTCTGCAATCTATTTGGCTTCAACATCAAAACAATATACAAGAATAAGCAAATAAACATTGGCAAAAGTGAAATTTAAAAGGCTGGTAGAATTTTGGGAAATGGCTATATACAAGCGAAATTTCTCAATTTTCTACCAACTCTGAAAAATCAAGTAGAATCAACTTTTAATATATAGATAAGAGATGAAGATAATAGAAGCTATCATTAAGAAAGGAGAATGGTTACTTGACGCATTAAAAAGAATCGGTTATGACATGATACCGACAAACACCATTCTTGACAAGACTTTGACAGGTTTAGGTGCAACCCATAGCGAGATACACTCAAAACGTAACTCCATAATCATAGAACCGAATGTACCCGTGATACTGGGCAAGCTGAATGAGAACGAGAATTTGGAAGCGGTCTATGAAAAGTGTACCCCTTACAAGATTGAGAAGTACCTCAAAATGGATATTCCATACAAGAAGATAGTTTGCACTCCTGAAAGTTTCAAAAAGATACGGAAAGCGGCAATAGAGTTGAATATCAACATCTATAAGGACTTCTTTTGCCTGTTTGACGAGTGTGAGAAAGTAACGCAGGATATTGATTACAGAAGCAAAATAGCACAGCCAATCTATGACTTTTTCCAATTTGAGGGCAAGGCATTTGTTTCTGCCACACCCCTCCCTATGTCACATAAGGAGTTTGAACGGCAGAACTTTCAAAAAATAAAAATTATCCCTGATTATGATTATAAGAAAGACTTAGACCTCATAGTTACCAATAGCTATTATAAGAGATTGAAGAAAGTGCTTGACGGAATGAAAGACTGCAAGCATATCTGTATTTTCTTTAATGTGACGGACGGAATCAATGAAATCATTGAGAATCTTGGCATTGCTGATTATAAGATATTCTGTTCGCAAAAAAGCGTGGAGAAATTAGCTAAAAGAAGAATCTACAATGCTTATTCACATATAGATTACCCTTTGGCTAAATACAATTTCTTTACTTGCCGTTTTTATTCAGGTTTGGATATTGTTCTTAGAAAGCATAAGCCTGACATTATAATGCTGACAGATTTTAGCAGTGCAAATTGGACAATGATAGACCCTTTCACGGAAGCCATACAGATACAAGGCAGATTTAGAAAGACTAAGAAAGATGATGATGTTACTTATAACTCAATAACTCATATTTCAACCATCAATCCAAATATGACAGTTAAAAGTAAAGAGGAAGTAGATATAACAATCGACCAATTCATAGCTAACTATAAAATCTTTAAAGAACTGCATGATAATGAAGCTAATGATATAAGAAAGGAAGCCATATTTGACGATATGAAAGGTTTAAAATATCAAGAACTGATAGATGAACAGGGAGAAATCAACTCGTTTTCTGTTGATAACCTTTACAATGAAGAACGTGTCAAATCCTATTATTTATCTTCCAATACTTTATATCAAGCCTATAAAGATACAGGATTCTTTAATGTTACTCTGCACGATGTGACAGAGTGCGTAGGTGATGACGATATAAGGAAGCTCAACACCACCACAAGCAAGCCACAGAGAGAAAAAGAATACTCGTGCAACTCTTAGACAAGATTCACAACGATTTTGAACAAGGCAGAATTTGTTTTGAAGAAAAGAACAGTTATCTCTCCCTGTTAAGGGAACAAACGGAAACACAATATATTATTGATGCTTATATGAAAATTGGAAAGGTGGGAATTGAAAATGCAAAATATCAAAAAGGGCTGATTGATAAAGCCATTCTGCAATACGAGAAAGAACTGGATGAGATTCTTAGATTTTCTCCTAATGTACTGAAAGACATTGAAGAAGAGTTTGAAATGAATGTTTATATAAATAAGAATGAAATAATGAACAGATTACAGACTATCTATGACGAACACGGTATAAAACACAGGGTTTGGCAATACACCATTGAAGATTACTATGTTTCCACCCCCAGCGGCTCAATAAAAGGAAGTTCATACAAACTTACAGCTTTCAAATTCTAATTGGTAGATTTTTACTCGAAGCCTATAAATAGCAAAATTATCAGAAATTATACCTCAACTCCATATCACCAAATATGGAGTTTTTTCATTTCATATAGATTCAACCTTTTTAAATGGCAATATATAACCCAATACAATTTTGACAAGAAACTCAATTCTTATAAGACTACAAATAGCTGTCCTTTAAAACAGCCAAATGAAGAAAACTGTAAATAAACACACAAGTTACTATATACCTATACATTAGAAATATCCCCCTCCACCTGTCCTGTTATTCTGTTTTTTAAATTGGAGAGAGCTACAAACACGAGAGCCGACTACAAATTAAACTCCCCCTCCATACTTGAAGAAGAAAACAAGAACAAAACTTAATCATTCACTAATTAAAATTTTCAAGTATGGAAAACTTAGTTTTATTGCCTACTATGGCACAGAAAAGAAGTAGTGACTTCAAACAGTATGCAGAGGATGCAACAGTAATTTTAGAAGAAACTACAAAAGTCCAGAAAGTGAATCACTTTATAGAAGCTAATACTATGGAGATTGATTTACAACATTTAAAGAGTGACTGTATTGTTCCCGTCTTTTCAAAAGACAACGAACTGACAATTTCGCACAATGCCTTTATTGAAACGGTTTGGGAAGCTACACAGTCATTCTTTACAGGTGAAACGATTGATAAACCCGACATTCGTGTTTCCCACATTGTCAAAGGCAGAATCCCCGAAGCGATTCATAAGCCTGCAAACCAACTGTTAGAGAGTGACAAGACACAGTATTTTGAACGTATGATGTTTTGCATTGAAGTACCTACTATCTATGAAACGGTAGAGGGAAATAGGCTCACTTTGACAATAGGCGGTGTGCGTGCTTATAATCACATGAACCTCTATTCAAAGAAAACGGTAGAACGGTTTAAGGTTTTCATTGGATTTAAGAACATGGTTTGCACAAACTTATGTGTTTCAACAGACGGTTATAAAAGCTGTTTGGAAGTTTCTAATACAAGCGAATTATATCGTGCGGTATTGGAAATGTTTCACGCCTATAATCCAGCAAAGCACATTCATTTGATGCAGACACTTGGAAACAGCTATCTAAGCGAACACCAATTTGCACAGATTCTTGGAAAGATGCGCCTTTACCAATGTTTGCCACAAGGCTATCAAAAGAGCGTACCACGACTGTTAATAACAGACACACAGATTAATAGCGTGGCAAAGGCTTATATGCAGGATTCTGACTTTGGCGGTTTTGGCGGTGACTTGTCTATGTGGAAATTCTACAATCTACTGACAGGGGCTAACAAGTCAAGTTATATAGATTCTTTCTTGGATAGAGCCTATAATGCGACAGAGATAGCACAAGGCATTAACATGGCTTTGCATGGTGACGAGCGTTACAAATGGTTTATTGATTGATTTTACACAGTGGGAGATATTCAGTAATGGGTATCTCTCATTTTTTACAAACATCTAAAATTTAGAATTATGGCACAGGGACAAAAAATGGGTAACAAACATGATTATATGCTTAGTGATACTTTTTATATTCCTTTGCATTAGTCCGTTTTATACACTTGCTTTCGTATGGCTTGGGGTCTTGGCATTTTCTTATTGGAAATGATTCACTAATACACAAAGTGAATGTTTTACTAGAAATCAACACATTAACTAATTGGCTAGTATGTTGGTAGTGGTAAAACATTCACTTTTATTTATTTACATATAAAACAGAACATTATGAGTTTAAAGTATTCAAGCACTACAGCAGATTATTTAGTTTGGTCTGATGCAATGAATTTAATAAGAAAATTGGCTAAAGATGGAAATTACAAAATTTCACTTCTTATAGCTTTGGGGTGTTTCACTGGTTTAAGAATATCTGATATTCTAACTTTGAGATGGAAACAGATATTAAATACCAGTGAATTTACAGTAATAGAGAAAAAGACAAATAAGGTGAGAACTATTAGAATAAATGCCCAACTTGGGCAGCACATTAAAGAATGTTATGAACAGATAAAGCCAATAGGAATTAACTCACCTATTTTAGTGAGCCAAAAAGGAACTGTTTTCACTATCCAAAGAATCAATGTGATACTAAAAGAGGTGAAAAAGAGGTACAAACTACATATAGGCAATTTCAGTTGCCATTCCCTTAGGAAGACCTTTGGCAGACAAGTTTATAATATGAACAGTGATAATTCAGAACTTGCCTTAGTTAAACTTATGGAACTGTTTAATCATTCCAGTGTAACCATAACTAAAAGATATTTAGGACTTAGGCAGGAAGAACTACTAAATACTTATGATTGTCTAAGTTTCTAATCTGTTGGAATGTGACAAAGTTTGAAGTAGCTGAACCATTTACAGAAATAGAAAAGTTTGTCACATTCTGATAGTTCTAGCGGATTGCAACCAGTTCCGTAACGGAGTGGGAGATTCTCTTTTTTTAAAGGCATGATATGGCTTGTAGTTTATGGTATGTGCGATTTTGGGGCAAATTTATCCTCACGAATGGCACTATAATTGAAAATGAATCATTAATTTTGTGGACTAATTAACTAAAAACACAATAGATATGGAAGATATGTTCTCTTTAGGAAGTGTTATATTATGGAATAATATACAGTGTGGTACTGATGGTGCTACAGACGGAGAGATTGCAGAATTATTTGTTTCAAAAGTTTTAGGCTCTGTTGTTCTGAAATTGAAATACGAAGATATTGTCTATGCTGTATCAAATGATGATATGCATCCTATTATTTTCACCGCAAATACATTAAAAGGGAAAAAATATTTTATCTACGAAAATTTTAAGATTCTGAAACGCAACATAGAAGCAATAAAATCAGAGTAATTTCATCCATATATCAAAATCAGAGTTTGCGGAAACGTGAACTCTTTTTTTATGCCTATTATGAAGATTAGATATTTCTTTCATTCATTACTTAGTTAGACTACAAATCTATATACCTTATTATCTCTAACAGAATTGCATTTTCCAATCCGCAGAATCTACGGGTACTTTTTTAGGGAAGAAATCTTTTTATAGTCCCCGTTCAAAAAAAGTACCCGCTTATGAAGTTACAAAGAACAGGGAGCAATATTGCCTAATACCTTATACTACAGATATGTTTTGGAACACTTAGAACTGCATTTATCAGTGTTTTATCTTTAGCTATTCAAAACCTTTTGCTAACTTTGCAACAATTTCAGAGGTCTTAATGTGTTAAGGCGCTGAAAGGACATATTTAACGAAAGGTGTTATTGAGATTATCTTCTTAGATTAAACTTCGCAACTTTAATTTTGGAATGAAGATGATAGCAATAGCACCCACACATTTGATATATATTCATCTTGTAAATGAGTTATATACCTTTTGGTGTGGGGCTATTGTTTTATCCATTCCAAAGGTATTGCGAAGACCTAATCTAAGGATAAGACAAATATAGTTCCCACACCTTATTTTATATCCACTTCTTCGGGGAATTGGGAAGTACAATATTAGTGAGCAATGAAAAAGATTATTTCAATTTTAGCTTTTACAGTACTGCCAACAATTGCTTATTCACAACTTCCATTAGTTGAATACAAACCCGTAATAGTTGGCAAAAGCAATAACAACAGTAGCAACGAACATAACCGTGGCAATAGTAACGGGTATTTTCCGAATGTGCCTTCATATTCTACTCCTAACCGTTCTACCACACAAAGCTATCAGACTGTAGGAGCATACTTCTTTGATGCAAGTTCACAAAATTTCAAAAGAACAAAAATCAAAATCAATTTAGGAGAATCTTATTCGGGAGAAACTGAAATCTATGTTCGGGCTGTATTAGGCCGTTCTTTATATAGAGAAAGTTGGAGAGATTGTAATAACAGAGCCGTTAGGGTCAATGCTTTATTAGACAAAGAAATTATAGTGAATAACTTTGAATGGAAAGTAGAGCATACAACGTTGGGTACTATTTACTTTAACTACTAATTGTTGAAATTATGAGAACTTTTGTTTTACTACTGCTTACCTTATACTTTGCTCCCATATATAGTGTAAATATGGGAAATGACAGTGATATTTTTATGAACAGATTATCTGTAAACCAAGAATTTCAAGGCAATTTTTCATATAAATATGGTATGCGCAAAATTGACAAAGAATTATATATACACAATTTAGGAACTAATGTTCAATCCTATGTTACAAGTAAGAATTGGAATGAATATAAACGTGAGGAATTTAGAAATGCGTATGAAAGGTATATGGACGCATTGAAAAAAGACAGACTTTCAGCTGATGATTTTGGAAACATAACAGATTCTAAAGGAGAATTGGGCAATGTTGATGGGGATGATTATTGGTACGATAATAAAGGAAATAGAATAAGTGGTGCGGAGTACAGGGCTTTAAGTGTACGCAAACAAAAGAAGTATCGGGCTTTTTATGCCAATAAAGAGGTTGCTACATATTTCAATGAAATTGCCAAAGCAATAGTAAACAGAAGATATTCACACAGCATGTAAATAGTATTAAGTATGAACAAGTTAAATAAGTGCATATTGCTTTTTATCATGCTATTCCTCAATACTACTTATCTATTTGCAGACATTGGTAATCGTGGTAGATGGGATAACGGTGGAACTTCTAATTTTGGAATGTCCTTATGGGTACTTTTGGGTATTATCGCAGGAGGATTCTTTGCATATATCTTTATTAAAGATGGCTTGAAGAATGGATTCAAAGATAAGGAACTGAACAAAACTGGGTGTATGTCAATACTTGTTGCTGTTGTTGGATTATTGGTTTTAGTATCTATGTGTTCACATTAAATAGAAGTATGGTATGAAATTCAAAGTCCTAATATTCGCATTTACATTAATCGTATTCAGTATTAATCTATATGCTGATGAATACAAGTTTGATTATGCAGTTATTGACAACGAGAAAGTAACTACTATAAGTGCTTCAAATATTACAGCCCATCTTATTAGTGAATCTAAAGCCACTGTAACTTATAAAAATGAAACTGTTACTCTGACATCTAAAGATGGTTACGAATACAAAGGTTTTGGTGAAAGTGGAGTGGTTATCGTTTCTAATAAAGTAAATGGTGTATTAAGCAGAATTACCATAGGAGGTACTTTTAGAGGACAAACCGTTATGCTTGTTTATAAGCGGATTAATGGCAAATAACATCTTGATGATTATGGATATTTTCAAATCTATTGTATGCCTAATTATTGCGGTTATCATTTATTTTATAGTTGGGCTTATCGCTTGGAATATTGTATGTTCATGGGTTGATATATCATCTTGTACATTGGTGGAAATTAGTAATTATAGAATATACACATACTCTGGGATTGCCTTTATTTCCGCAATTATAGCTGAAATAAGAGCTGGAATAAAAAATGGGCGTGATATGGATGGAGCATGTACAATTCTATTTATCACTGGGTTTCTTGCATTTATGGCTAATCATTGGGAAAGTATGTGGGATAGTGTCGCTGTTATCCTAACCATTTTATACAATATTATAAACGTTACGGTAATGGCATACTGTTTTTATAAGAGCAATGAATAACATTTCTATTTACATAAACTACCATGAAAAATACTATTATCCTTTTAATTAGCATAGCTACATTCATAGCTTGCGCCAAACAAAAAGCGGAACAAGTTTCTACCATAGACAGCACTTTACAAGTAAGTGTTGATTCTATCCTGCAAAACAAGCTATCCGAACTTGATGCTACAATAGGGCAAGCTATTGTAATGGAAGTACGGACGGGAGAAATCAAGGCTTTTGTTGGTTCTGATTCTATTCTGCAAGAATCAGGATTAGTGCGTACCGCTTCATTTTTGGCAGCATTGGAAACAAAGGCTGTTAAATTATCCGATACGATAGATGTTGATAATGGTATATTAGCTATTGGAAAAGATACATTGTGCGACCATAATTGGCATAGGAGTGGATATGGAAAAATCACAGTGGAGCAAGGTTTCGGACTTGCATCCAATATCGCCAATTACAAGGCGGTAAGAAAGACATTTGATAATGAACAAACCTTTGCGGAAACACTTGCAAAATACGGTTATCAAGTGAAAGATACAAGCCTTGTCTATAACCCTTTGGGATATGGCATACTCACTACTCCATTACAGAACTTGACTTTCTTTAATGCAGCAAGCAAGACAGCCATTAAGCAAGCATTGGAATACGCTGTTTCTAATGGATTAGCTAAACCTGCCCAATCCGATAAGGTTAAAGTAGCAGGAGCAACGGGAACTATTCAACTTCCAAACGGTGAATATGCCGTAGAATTTTGCGGTTACTTCCCTGCCGATAATCCGAAATACAGTGTTATCGTTACCATTAATAAGAAGGGATTACCTGCAAGTGGTGGACTGATGGCAGGTGATGTGTTTAGGCAGATTATTGATATAATGAATGAAAGGTAATGAGAAGATTACTATTTATCATTATTGGGTTACTTTGCTTAATAGCTTGCAAAACAGACAAAACATCTGTTCCGCAGGATTTTGAATGTTTCAATCAGCCGCATATCTACATTAAGTACAAACAGCCTATAAACGGATATACAGTAAAAGTAATGTGGCTGCAAAATGGTGAAGTAGGTAACGCTCTATTCTGTTTAGAGAAACAAGAAGTACAATATTACTACTTTGCGGAGAAATGGACTGATAAGATTCTATATGATAAAAGTAAAACATATCCGAACAACACTGTTATAGAATTGGACTATACGGCTAAATTAAAGAGCGAAGAATACCTTTCGGATGATTCTCCTTTCTTCTTTTCTGATGTTGATTTTGACGGAGAAGAGGAGTTCATTATCAACCGCTATAAAAGTGGTTCAAGGGATTCCAATGCTTATGATGTGTACGACGTCAGCCCATACGGTTACTTTATACAGAAAACAGAAGTACCATTTACAGAGTTGGAAAACGGACAATGTAAGTTTGATTCAGAGAACAAGACTATTACTGTTTTTGGCTCTAATGGATGGAACAACGCTATTAGGCATATCTACCAACTAAAAGACAGAAAATTTGAATTAGTACAATCAGAATAACTATTTCAAAATCAAACGAAATGAAAACATTTAGATTTATTGGAATGGCTTTATTAGCCATAGTAATGTGTGTGAACTTTGCTTCTTGCAGTAGTGATAATGATGAAGAAAGTAACGGTGGTAAATCAACACAAGAACTGTTACAAGGCGTATGGTATGATGCCTATACAGACGATTGTCCCTACTTTATTGTCGAGAAAGGCTATTGCTACTTTGCCAACCAACCATCAACAGTTTACTATGTTGAGAAGTACAAATACACTTTTGATTCTAAAAACAATACGCTGATGTGCTATGGATATGATGAAGAAAGTGATACCTACGATAATGAGCCGTGGTATATAAGAGTTAAATCTGTATCAGATACCAAACTTATTATAGAACTTTTGAACGATGACAATCAAACCGTTGATGATACAAGAGATTGCGTAAAACAATAGCAACCATTACTTGCAAAGTAAAAGTTAATCTATCTATTATACTTTTTAAAGTTGGAGAAGTTGCTTCAAATAAAAGCAAGTGATAATCTGGAACAGAGATAAGTAAATAGAAAATATCACATCACACTGTGCTACTTAAATAGATAACAACAGCTTCCAATAAATGCTTACAAACATATTAATTATAAATAAAAAGCTAGTTTTATCTTCTTTTTCAAAAGAATTTCTATTTTTGCTCACATAATGACAAATTTACATAATATGAATTCAGAAAAAATCAGAATAAATGAAACACATATTTGTGTTTTAAGGAAAAAAGAAAATCAGGATGAATTATATGTCGATTTTTTTGAACTCAAGTTCCCATATCAAACCCAACTAGAGGAATTGAAGATTTTATCTGAAAATCCCAATAGGAGTGTCCTAGAATTAGTTGATTTTGTTAAAAATTCAAATCTTAGTGTTTTAATGAAGTCTTTCGATTTTTGTGAATCTTTATCCAGCCCTTGGCAATATTGTCCTAACATATCTGAGATAAAGAGTGAAGACTATAGAAAATGTATAAGCGAATATAATCAAAAAATAAAAGAAGCCAAAGATGAAAATGAAAGAGAAATAGAAAACAATAGGAAACAGAATTTTATTAATTCAAAAAGAACAAACTTTTACGCTAAAATAGAGAAACATGTATTACCTTATCTTTTGGAATGTACATATAATAAGTTAGAAGGCAATAAATCTGTACTAGCCTTTTCTCACAGACGTATAGGCTGGTCAAAACCAGAATTTCGTTTAAGCAATGAATTGTCAGTTATTTATAAGACCAACTTTGGATATGGTGCTTCTAGCTATTTCTTTACTAACATCAAATATAAAGGCATTGATATATTGCCTTATTCCGATTGGATTAGATATTATCATGCAAATAAGGCTGAAATAATACGCTATACACGAAGGCATTTATTAAAGAATGAGGAATGGATAAAAACGATGGATTTTACTGCTGAAATGTACAATTCATCCATCATGGAGCCTGATGTGTTTATAGAAAATTGGATTATAAATGAAGTTGATGAAATGGTCAAGGGATTAGAAAGGTTATTAAATAGAAATGATAAATATGAAATTATAAACAGCTATTTTCATAAAGATACCCACTTTACATTAATGGGGCGTAACTTAGTGCGTTTTAAAGGAGAGAAAATTGCAGGTGCATTATATTTTATGGATAAATTGAAAGAGCTTAAACCTTTATATGCTGATATTGAATTATACATAGAACGAATCATGCAATGTAATATGAGTATTTATCCCCAACTAAAAAATGAAATAAATCTAATTAATAATGAACTGGAAGAATTAGGAAAAGATTTGCTTAAAATTACCCCTCAATGGAACAAATACCAGAAAAAGAAAAAAGAATATGATAATATTAAGTTAGAAATTCTTGAAGCAGTAAAAAAAGACCCTTTATATCCTACCAATTATATGATTTCTTATAATCCTCAATTGGGCAGTGCTCTTTATAAGTGGGATTATGAGGCAGAAATGCGTTTAAAAGAACGTCATCCAGAATACAAAAAGTTCTTAGAAGAATATATATCAATTCAAAAATCCTATGATAATTTGCAGTGCGAAATATCTAAATTGGAACTTCTAAGAAAAGAACTTGAACATTACAGAAATACTATTTATAAACATTTTGTTTATGCACATCGCTGTGATGAGTTAATAGCATAATTTTTAAACATGTCACTTTCTTGCATTGATATTTCACATAACTATCAAAAGTTCAAAAAAAGCGATACTTGGCACAATACCAAATATCGCTTTTTCAGTTCTAAACAAACATCTATTAACTACAAAACTATGTGTTTTACAAACATATTTATTGATGCAGAGAACACAAAACAATAAGAGTAATTTTTTCAGCAGGTAGATTTTTAAGAAGATATAGCTTTATATACCCACTACTGATTTCTATACCGCTACTATATTATATAATGGAAATACAGTATATGAATACTTTTTAAGTAAAGAGAAAGCTACACTATACCATTATATACCATATCATTAGATATATAAAAAACTGATAGTCAAAAGCAAAACTATAAGAAAGAATCATTGCATAACAGCACGATATTTACTAACTTCGTGGTGCAGTTAAATGCTGCAAAGAGATTATTAATTTAATGTTGAATCTATCTTAGTTTTCTTTGAAAGTTAAACCGTGAGTTAAACCAAAGAAGAAATAGAAGAATATAAAGAAATCATAAGATAACTGCTAAGGTGCAATAGCTCAGTTGGTTGCCTTTGAAAGTCGAGCCGTAGGCGAGGCTTTTAAAGGTCTTGAGAGCAAAGGACTGAAAATCCTTGTGTCCCCGGTTCGATTCCTGGTGGCACCACTTTTCAAGAAAGAAAAACGATGTAAATCCCTGAATTTCAAAGAAGTTTGGGGATTCTTCTTTTCCAAGAAATAGGCAAAATTTGTGGGATCAACGTAAAAACGATTCAGCATGTCGTTCTTCATCAAGCGTAGCAAACTGTTAAAAAACGGGGAAGCATCCGTGCGTGTGCGTGTCACTTATGACCGCCTATACGTGGAACTTCAACTAAAACGGAGCATAAAAGTCCCACTTTGGTCGCAGGAAAAAGAGAAATCGACAGGCAAAGACCTAAATTCAGTAGAACTTAACTATTACATTGACGCCCTGCGTGTGAAATTCTATCAGATTTACAAAAACTTGGAATCGGAGGGAAAGATTATCTCCGCACGTGCCATGGTGAACCGTTATCAGGGAAAGGACGAAACTTTCAAGACATTGTATATTCAAGGAGCATAACGACAACTGTCGAAAGCTAATCGGGACGGACTATGCCAACATCACCGTAAGACGTTACGATAATTGCCTTAAACATCTCATGAAACTGGTTAAACGTGACTACAAGGTAGATGATATGCTACTGCGTGAGGTAAACGGGGAACTGGTGTATATCCTTTTTGTCATGTTCCTTTCGGATAAAGTCTGCCAGTCCATTAAGAAACTCGGTCAGTTTGCCCGGCTTTCGCTTTATCACGTCCTCATGCTTTTGGTAACAGTCGCCTATCTTGATATTGAACAGCCATTCAAACCCTTTGGATAAGTCCACCCAATAGGCAGGCTTTCCGTTCTGATATATGATGCTTTTGGAGAGGAACAGACCGCTTACCATTTCCATAATATTGATAAGGGTTGTTTTGTCAACGAGAAAAAGAGGGGAAAGGAATTGCTTATTAGCACGTTGTTGTAGTTGTTCCGGGTATTTGATACGCCATTCGATAAGGCGTATTTCAGTGTTTAGAAGTCCTATCGCTTCATCAATTAAATGCAAATAGGGCATTTTTTTCTTGCTCAAACCGCATACGGTACGATTTAAGACGATGTAAACCAAAGGAAAAATATCGGAGTAAAACGCTGTAATCCTGTTCGTTGATACCAAAATTGGCTACATGCATAGCCAATTCCTCAATAGCTTCTGCCAACTCGAAAACAGAAACTTTGCGCTGCGAGCATTCCGACAATAGCCGGAAAAATCTCTGTTCTAATAAATTTTTCATATCAGAATATTAAAGCCGCCAAATAAACGGCTTTAGATGAATGTTTAACAATAGATTTTATGAGATGTCTACAAAACTGACATTTCAACCTTAGTAACCAGTTCTTCTTCTGAAGTTCCCGGCTTACTATAATAATATTCTATCGATGCTCCTGAAGATTTATAACCTTTAGCCGCAATCCATTCCTGCATCTCACGATACAAAGAAGCTAATTCAGTATAGTTCCCCTTATGTAAGCAAGATACTATTTTTCTGCCCGGAATGGTAATCGCTCTTATGTTCCCCTTTCCACACAGGACTTTAGCTGATTTGAATCCAATAATCATGTGAATACCTTCTGACATGGATTCAAAATTAAGATATTCCACAAAAGGAACATCTGCCATTACAGCATTTTGTTCTTTAAACAACGTTTCTATTTCCATAAAGCTTCTGCCAATAACCATAGCTATTTCTTTTACAGTAGTACGTATTTCCACAACTAATGCATACGTTTCAGATTGTTGAAAAGTGCGATTTCTGAAATCTTTCCCATACTATATTATTTAATATCAGTGAATATTTTTTTCTTTAAGACAGGTATATATATGTCAGTTATCAATTCCGGTACATCTGTATCACATGGAGAATTTATATACACCTCAAAACTAAACGTGTTTTGGGGATAGTACTGACTATCAGGAAACCATTCTTCATAAATTATTCTATATAAATCACATAAGAAATCATAACTACCTATATGCCGGAATATAGCATATCGTCCATTAGGGATTTGTACAGTATTCAATTTGGCATCCGGTATATCATTCATAATTATACCTACATAGAAACGGCATTTATCTTCCGGTGTTATTGCCGGATTATCCAAACTTAAACTGACAAAGTTCGTGTGTTTTTTGTCTATCCTATTGAACCTTGCATAATACAACAGTTTATCCCATACCATCTTATATTGAAACTTATTTTCGTATGCTTTCCCCACTTCCAAACAAGAAACAAACATTTTATTAATCATTATTATTCTGGGAGTTAGCGATGTATGTGCATTTCGTTTTCGAGGTGTAAATCTTTCTTTAAATAAGGATGTTGAAACTCCAAAATGCTTCTTGAATGCTTTTGCAATACTGTATTTGTTTTGATAACCTGCCAGTTCCGCTATCCGGGATAATGTATATTCGGTTGAAGTCAATAAGTGTGCAGCATATTCCAATCTAAGTCGTTGTATGTAATTTCCTATATTTTCACCGACAATAAATTTGAATACCCTTCTAAAATGATATTCTGACATTCCGCACTTTTGGCACAATGTAATTATATCAAAATCTTCAAACAGATGATTGCTAATATAATTAACTATACTTTGAATAGCTTGGTTATGAACATTCTTCGTATCTTGTTTTTGTTTCCACCGATTGAGTGTCGGCAGTCTTTTCTCCAATATCATTTTCAATTCTTCGGGAGAATAAACTGTATGGGCATACATATTGTATTTATTTACGTATTTAAGCCAAATATCAATCATCTCGTGCATCGACACGTCAACTGTATATTTCCCGTCTTTCAGACAGTAGTAACAGAATGTATCGCTTTTAGAACCATTCAAATTAGTTCCCAGCCATTCTTCCATATCAAAACGAAGTGGCATACCGCAACTTTGACAATATCTCTTGCTCATTTTAAATTCAAAAGTATGATAATAAAGAAAAATACTTCTTTAAGATAATGATTTTCTGTTTGGTAGCCTTTTGATTTCTAAAAGGCGTTCTATATCACTAAACAATCCGGTATTTCTCAACTCAAACATAATCCACTTACCGTCATGATAAACAGTTGCTTCATCATACAATCTTTGTACTTCTTTTGAGAACAGTTCTCGTGACATTTCAAATTTATCACGTTCTCCTTTACCTAATATAACCATAAAGCCAAAGGAATTTTCTTTAGCGTATAAAGCACAGAGAGTTTTTCCACCTCTTCGATACTTATATTCATATTTCCATTTTCTCCCACCACTGTTCCACAATCGTTCCATCTCATACTTATGCTCAATTAAAAGACAGAGAGCATTCCATATTTGATAAAGTCCTTTTCCCATCAAAGACTCTATGGCTTCCAGAGTCGGTATTTGAAAGTCCTTTTCCATGATGAATTGTAATAACTTGATTGATAAGGCAAAAATAGCTTGTTTTTTATTTGTTCCGTTATCCAATATGGCTAATTTTGTAAAAGGCAAATTACGAATGCAACCCAATGATACGATTGAAGACAAATAAAATAAAACTCAATGAAGTTATACAGAACAAATAACTAACTTTGTATTCTAATTATTTGAGATTCATGCTGAATACAGAAAACATACAATCACTCATTGATAGCGGAGAGGGCTACAATGTAGAATTTAAAGTTCGTGTCCCTTCAAAGGTTCGTGAACTGACAGAGGGATTTGCCAATGTCCGTAAAAGTCTATCTGCCTATTAGTCTATTAATCGAAAAAAATAATTAATCTTATGCTCCGTTATATCCTAGAAATGCTTCCTGAATCAAACTCTTTAAAAAAAATCTATAATAAAAAAAGAAGAGTTCGAAATATATACAAAAGGAAAAAGTGTATTCCAGAGTATTTAAAAGACAATAATTTTGAAGTTGAATTAAACTACAAATTATGGGTTACAAAAGGGGCTAGATTTAAAGCAAGTGAACGATGCGAAGAATTAGATGCAAGATATAACCGTATTGTAGGTTGGGTTTCTTCGTACTTGATAATCTTTAGTGTTTTAAATCTATGTAAAATACCTTTTTTTACCTTGCCTGATAATTGTAGTACATTCATATCCATTTCTTTGTCTATACTAATTTTAGTTTTTAGTCAATTTGCTTATGCCAAAAATTATTCTGTTCAAGCAAGAAATTATCATGAATGCGCATTAGAAATTGCAAAGTTATATAATTCCCTGCGGTCATTAAAAGTAAATCCACAACATAACCTATATGAAGTCAATAAAATAAAAAATGAATACGAGAAAATTTTAGATAGATATAATAACCATCTACCTATTGACTTAATGATGTTCAAATTAGAAAAAAAAGAATACTTTAATATTAGTATTTTATCTTATATTTCTAATCATGTAAGATACTTTATATTGGTTCGCTCTGCATACTATTTTTGCGTGTTTATTCTTCCAGTTTCATATTGTATCATTTGTATAATTAACTCTGGATTTTTTTTGCACTAAATACATCAAAATAGAAACTCATGCTGAATATAGATAACATACAATCACTCATTGATAACGGAGAAGGCTACAATGTGGAGTTTAAAGTTCGTGTTCCTTCAAAGGTTCGTGAACTGACAGAGGAAATATGTGCTTTCGCCAATGCAGACGGAGGATATTTGCTTATTGGAGTAGATGATAACGGACAAGTGGTAGATACTAACTTAGAAAACGATAAGCGTTCTGCCATTCAAGGTTCTATCAGCGAAATATCTCCTACACTCCACTGTGAATTATATTCCGTAAATCTTGGAGATAAAACTGTTTGGGTGATTGATGTTCCGTCCAGCAAGGATAAACCTTATATATTTTCCGGTTCTATCTATGTGCGTGAGGGGGCAAACTCACAGAAACTTCGCACAGCCGAAGAAATACGCAGCTTCTTTCAGGAGTGTAATAAAATCTATTTTGACCATATACCCTGCCATTGGTTCAATATCTACACGGATGCAGACGCACAGATGATTAAGGATTTCCGAACAGAAGCCAAACTAAGTCCATCCACCCCCCGACAAACAAATATTTGAAAACTTGGAACTGTTTACCGAAAATGGAACCGCAAAGAACGGTACAGCGATGTTCTTCGGTAAACAACCTGAACGAAAGTTCCCACATGCTATTACAAGATGTGTTCTTTTCAAGGGAACGAATAAAGTCTATATTATAGATGATAAAACTTTCGGAGGTTCACTGTACCAACAATATCTACAGGCTATGTCTTGGCTGGAAAGCAAACTGCAAGTAGCTTATAAAATAGAAGGAGCAGGACCAAGAGAAGAAATTTGGGAAATACCTCTGACTGTATTTAAAGAAGCTATTATAAATGCCCTATCACACCGTGATTACTACGAACAAGGCGCAAGCATTATGATAGAAATGTTTGATGACCGGGTAGAGATTTCCAATCCCGGAGGACTTCTGCCTGTTGTGGCTAAAGATTTCGGGCATAAAAGTATGACACGTAATCCGCTAATTTTCGGTTTATTTACCCGTATGCACTTGGTTGAAAGAGTTGCATCCGGTATTCCTCGTATGCAAGAGGCTATGAGGGAGGCGAATCTACCTGAACCAGAATTTCACACAGAGGGAATGTTTACAGCAGTGTTCAAACGTCAAATCTCTAACTCTGCCAACTATGACACAGTAAATGACACAGTAAATGACACAGTAAATGGCAGAGTAAATGGCAGAGTAAATGATACTATAAACGAGAATGAACAAGCTATTCTCAATCTGCTGGCAACCACTCCCGGTTTGAATGCTTCTAAAATCAGTAAGCATATCAACAAGAGCTTAAGAACGACTATGCGATATATCAAGATTTTGCAAGATAAGAATTTAATAGAGTTTAGTGGCGCACCCAAAAATGGAGGTTATTTTACAAAAAAATGAATTGCAATATTTATAAATTATCTGAATCAAATAATTTTTTATTAATCAAATCAATCATTTCATTAGCGGATATTTTACACCTATCTATACTATCTAATAGTTCTTTTAATTTAGAGCAAACATTTTTCTTTGCCAATATAATATATTGAGTCATTTTAGGTAGTCCTTTAACTGATTTGTAGAATTCGACTAATTGCCCATATGACGAATCCACATTATTCAGTAATAAACGAAGTGCTTCTTTATTTTCTTGCCAAGATTCTTCTGGAATAATATCATCAGAAACTTGCAATAACCCTTTAAAAGCCCTTACTATTTCTTCAAAAGAAGTAATCCAATTTTGAATTGGTTGCTCAATTTTCATAGCGTATTGATTCATCGCTTTAGCGGAAGTATTAATAACGGCTTTAGCTAATTGAATTTGATTTACAGGCTTTTGTTCATTAATTATATTCAATTTTTGGGCATATTCAGAAATTTGTTCACCTATCCAAATAGTTGAAACAGTTATTTCATTTAAAGATTTTACAGCTTCCGCAGACTTAGTATTTAAAATATCCTGAAATTCTAATAATCCTAATTCAGAGACTTCATCTTCAATGGGTTCTATAATAACAGGTAAATTGGATAATTTTACCTGTGTAGTTAAAGGTTTACTATTAACATCCCAATTCTCTATAACTTTGTATAGGTGAGTACGCAAATCATTTTTAAAATTCTCTGAGCTTACATATGTAAAATAATAACAGCCTAATTCTGCTATTTGTTTTTGAAAAGCTCTAACTTTAGAATATTGTTCAATATCTAAGGAATCTAAAGGTACTCCTTCAATATTAAAATACATCATTATATGTACTTTATCAGCTTGTTTGCTACGCTCTAATGCTCTATAAAATTCTTCTTCTGTACCAGATTCATAATTTAGTGTCTTTGAACCAAATCTAGTCCATAATATCCCTAAAAAAATATCATATTCATCCCCTATTTGAGAATTAATCACAGCTTGGGGATATTCACCAACAGAAGGATAACTTGATTTTTCCCAACTGCATAATTCAATTCTTGCATTTAACTGCGAAGAATATGTATTATTAAAATCGTTAATAACGTTCTCTACAATTAAACGTTCTTCTTTTACATCACTTGGTGATGCCAAGAACAATTTATATAAAGATATAGTTTGTGGCATATTTTTTTTGCAAAAATAAGTTTTTTCTATGCAAAAGCACTAATTTTAGAAAGAAATATTACCTTTGTATTCAGAAATCGTATCCAAGATGTAAACTGATGTTGAACGGTACAAAGCTGTGAAAACCTTATTCAAGGGACTAACATTGTTACAAAGATTTAACTTACTGAAAGATAGTGCTATACAAACCGATTGTCGGTTACTGGTGGCACCACTTCAAAATAAAAAACGTTGTGAATCATCTTTCGCAACGTTTTTTATTTATCTCCACAAACTATACTAGTAACCTTTTTATGGTTCAAACTAGTACTTCAACAAAGTAGAAAATCCCGTAATAACCGAACTGAACTAAAGACATAACCGGAATTATATTTTTCTAACTGCTCACAGTCTGTCGATGCAGCCCATGCCGCTGACAAACACTGTATCTTTACGGAATTGCATGCCTCGATATCAGAAACCGCATCTCCTACATATATCATTTCATTCGACTTAAAGCCATAATATAATGATATGTCCTTCATTGCTTCTGATTTTCTGTTCTTTTCAGAAGAGCCGGTTTCTATTCGGTCAAAACACCCATCCATACCAAATTGTTTCAATGTAATATCACAACTTCTTATACCTTTTCTCGTAATAAGAACTACTATTACATTTCTTTCATATAATTGCCCGATCAATGTTTTCATCCCTTCAAATGGCTTGGGACATAAAATGGCATGCATTTCTTCATAAATTACATAGAAATCATTTAATGCCTTCTCCCGACTATCACCGGAAACCACTTGATTGATCATACCTTCTTCATTTAATCCGAAGGTCCGCGCTATCTCGTCATCTGATAATTCATGATCTACATAAGGAGTAGTCGCCTCTCTGAATGCTGCTAAACATAGCGGAATAGTATCTCCTATCGTACCATCCAGATCAAAAGCTACCAGCCGGATCATAATTTTCAGATTTATTGATTTGACGAATCACCCTACATGGGTTTCCAACAGCCAGACTGTTTGCAGGAACATTTGTGGTAACAACACTTCCGGCACCAATAACACTTCCCTTACCAATAGTAACCCCGGGCAATATAATAACTCCACCACCGATCCAGCAACCATCTTCAACAGTGACCGGAAGGGCAAATGTATGACGGACATATCGAACTCCCTCCGGTGCCTCAACAGGTGTTAACCGTTCATTCAAATCAATGGGATGCGTTGCCGTATAAATCTGGACATTAGGAGCAATCAGTACATTATTACCAACTGTAATCTTATTGCAATCGACAAACACACAGCCCATATTTACCGTAACATTATCACCAATATGAATATTACATCCATAATCGCAGAGAAAAGAATGTCCTACGGAAACCTCTGTTCCGATACTACCGAACATTTCTTTCAGAATCGCATATTTTTCTTCTTTTTGTTCATAAGACAGTGAATTGTATCTCATCAACAAACGGTGAGTTTTTCCTTTTAGTTCTAGAAAAACCGGAGCATGGCAATCATACCATTCACCGGCCAAGCATTTCTCCATCTCTGTTTTCATTCGTTCCCTCCCATGCGGATTTATAAGAAAGTAACAATTTCATCCTTGTCCTTTCGGGTAGTAAAATGATCAGGTTGCTCTTGGATATATCCCAATGATACAATAGCTACCGGATATCTTTCGGACGACAGCCTGAAATTAGCTTTAAACAATTCCGGATCAAAGTTGCACACCCAACAACTTCCCAGCCCTATTTCGGCTGCGGCTAAACAGATATGCTCTGTAGCGATAGCAGCATCGATATCCGCATGATTTTTGTTATCGGATTTACGTACCCATGCTATCGATTTATCGGCACAAACAACAATGTATACCGGTGCCCGTGCGAACCATTCTCTATTATAACATTGCCGTAAATTCTGTTTTTGTTCTTCACTGACCACCACCATGAAATGCCAAGGCTGATAATTAACTGCAGAAGGAGCTAAACGGGCACATTCAATGATATAGTCGATTTTATCCTGTTCGACCCTGTCTGACTTATAATTTCTCACCGAGAAACGTTTTTTTGTAAGTTCTAAAAAGTTCATATCCTATCAATTTTTAATATTTAAAGCAAAGTTATACCATTTTTAGGTCTATTATTATGTATTACTTTTCGTTATATCGGTAAAATTACGTTTTTTAGACTATATTTGTCTTATGAAAAGAGAAAACTTACATCAACCGTTTGAGATTAGTTTCAGTGAGTTTGACGAGTCAATGCTAAAAGAACACGACCATACTTTTTTTGAGTTGGTCTACATCTTATCGGGTACAGGTATCCAATGGATTAACAATAATAAATTTTCTTATCACGACGGACACCTATTTATGATAACTCCCGGAGACTCACATTCATTTGAAATACATTCCACTACTAAGTTTATCAATATTAAGTTCAATGATATCTACATTCATTCCGCTGTTTTCGGTACAGAAAACATAAAACGATTAGAATTTATCTTACAGCATGCCAACCACCAACCTGGCTGTATTTTACGAAATCGAACAGACAAACTACTCGTAAAACCTATGATTGAAGCCATCATCAGGGAATACGTCAATAGAAACTTATATAGCAAAGAAATCATAACGCAACTGATAAACACCATAATAATAGTCGTTGCACGCAATATCGCCATGTTTCTGCCTGAACAAGTCAATGAATGCTCCGAAGAGAAATCACTCGGTATACTGCAATATATCCAGACCTACATTTATCAATCCGAGAAAATCAAAACGAAAGCTATCAGTCAACATTTCGGCATTTCAGAGAATTATTTGGGACGTTACTTTAAAAAACACACAAACGAAACAATGCAACAGTACATACTGAATTATAAACTGAAACTGGTAGAAAACAGATTATTGCATAGTGAAATGAGAATCAGTGAGATTGTAGCAGAATTAGGCTTCACCGATGAAAGCCATTTAAATAAACTATTTAAAAAATACAGAGGTTGCAGCCCCACAAATTTCAGAAAGAATAATGCAGTATAGCCCCAATAATAAGTTATACAAGTTTCAGACGCCCTATTCGTCTGATATGCCCGATATCTTCTCCTTCTTTACATTTTCCTTTTGTTGCTCTCTATACTGTCGCGGAGGCATGCCATACCTTTTCGAGAACAGTTTATAGAATGTTCCGCGGTTGTTGAATCCGGTCTGGTCCATAATCTCTTCAATAGTAAGATTCTTGGCTATTAACAGTCGTTCTGCCATTGTTAGACGGTATTCCTTAATGATATCAGCAGGAGACTGTTCGGTTATCGGTTTTAGTTTCCGGTAGAACTGGCGGGTACTATACCCCATCTCACTACTTAGCAATTCCACTTGTAAATCGGGATTTGCAATATTCTTCTCTATAATCTCGAGCATTTTATCCAGGAACTCCTGATCTTCTTTATGTATACAATTGCCATGTTCCATAGTGAAGGAACTGAAAATAGAGCTATAATATTCTTTCAAGTCTGCCTCCCGTTTGATGAGACGATAAACGATTTTCTCCAGATACTTCACGTTAAAAGGTTTGGTAACATAGGCTTCTGCTCCTGACTCGATGCCCTTTACCTGATCTTCTTCGTGATGTAGGGCGGAAAGGAGGATCAGTGGAATGTGACTCCATAATTTGTGTTGCTTTATCTTCTGAGCAAACGACAGTCCATCGATACCGGGCATCATGACGTCTGAAATAATTAAGTCGGGTTGCTTCTGCTCCAGACTGCTCAATGCATCTTTTGCATTATCAAAAGAGCACACATTGTATTTGTCTGCAAAAAGTTCTGAAACGAACCATAACATGGAATTATCATCATCAATAACCATGATGGTCCGTTTACCCGTATCAAACTCTATGGCAGTCTTTTCTAAAACAATAGGTTCCTCCGTAGCCGTATGTAATAGTCCGGTTTCATAAGTAGTTTGTGTAGTTTCCCGTTCAGTTATGGGAAGATTGGGCAAGGTAACGGTGAATGTTGTCATTTCATAGAGAACACTATTTACGCTGATTTCCCCATTCAACTGCGTAATCATGCTCTTACAAATAGCTAATCCAAGTCCTGTACGAGAATTCTTACCGTTCATCTCAACAGAATCCAATATTTTATAACGATCGAATATTTTGGATAAATTTTCTTTGGCTATCCCTTTTCCAGAATTGGATATACAAAAAATTAACGACTGGTTTTCCACTTTCAACTCTATTGTGATAATTCCTTTGTCAGGCGTGTACTTAAAAGCGTTGGATATTAAATTGCTGACAATCTTATTAAAGCAACTGATATCCGTATTCCATTCAATGTCCGGAGAAATATGCAACTGATAATTCATTTCTTTATTTTCAGCCAGTTCTTCGAAAGATTCCGCTATGCTTCTAACCTTTTCCGACACGGATAACTGTTGAATAGAAAGTACTTTATTGCCGGTTTCCAATCTGCGAAATTCAAGTAACTCTAAAATCAGATTATTCAGTTTTTCAGTATTTTGTTGTATCATCTTTGCATACTTCTGAGTGTATGCGTCAATCTCCGGATTGGCAAGTATCTTCTCACAAGGACCATAAATCAAGGTCAGTGGCGTACAGAATTCATGAGTGATATTAGTGAAAAAACGCAATTTTGATTCGTAGATTTCTTCTTTCTTCTCTCGGTTCATCTTATCCAACATACGGTGTTGTTTGCAACGGTATATATAAATGAGCCTATATATCCCTGCAGTGCACAGCAGTGCAAATAGAATGAAATATACCATATAGGCCAGCGGACTGAGATACCACGGCGGAGTGATACGGATAATGACGGATTGTGTTTGGCTTTCTTGCCCGTTTATATTGTTTTTGTATTTTACTAATAAAGAATATTCACCCGGAGCAAGATTAGAGAAAATAGCGCTGGTGGATGTTCCGTTTTCTATCCATTGGTTGCTCATTTCTTCAAGCTTATAATAAAAAGAATAGTTGTTGCCATTGATGTAATCAATAGCCATAAAATTTAGCTGAAAGAAGTTTTGACTGTAATCCAGTTGAAGGATTGTTTTACCCTCCTTTTCATAAAGAAACTTATGAATATTGTGTTCTTTGCCAAAGATAGACAGTCCTTTCAGGGTGATTTGCGGCATATACTCTTCGGTGATACAGTCATTTGTCTGAATGGAAATAAAACCATTTGTACCTCCAAAAAACAGTGTTTCCGAAACGACATCTTTATAGAAAGCACCATCACTGAACTCGGTGATTTCCAATCCATTTCCACTGTTATAGGTTTGCCCTGTACGAGTCTCGGGGTTGAAGCGTATCAATCCCTGGTTGGTACTCAACCAAAGATCGCCTTGGTGGTCCTCTAAAACTCCGTGTACAGTGTTATTTAAAAATAAGTCCGCTTTCGTATATAAGGAATCATCTTGTTCAAGATGCAACAACCCCGAGCTAGTTCCTAACCAATAACCTTTTGCGTTTTTGTAAATAGCAAAAATGTCGTTAGCTGTCTGACTGCTTACAATACTGTCAAAACGATGCGGAATCATTTCCCCTGTCTCTACATTCATGCGGTATGCACCGCAACCACGATTGCCAAACCAAAGTATGGAGTCGTTTTCCTGGTAAGAAGTAAAGAAATAGTTCGAAGCCATACGCCCGTTATCAATAACAGTACGGGAAGCAGATTTTACAGTAGGAGTAGCAGTAGAAGCATCAAAGATAACTTTTACAATGCCTTCACCTACCGTAGATACCCATAAGGTCGTATCATTCGGTTGTTTTATAGAATGCACATACTTCACTTTTTCTCCATTGGCAATGATAGGCAGTTCTTTTAATTGCCTGCTTAAGTACGAATAATAATTAATTCCATTTTCGGTTCCGATCCACAATTTATCTTTGCATCCGGGAGCAAAACAATAGACGGAATTATCTGCCAGCGCACTATTATATGGTGTAATCCGATCAGACGACATAGGCATACTGTTATCCGGAGTATACTTTTTAATGCGGAGTATCCCACTTCCTTTGGTTCCTATCCAAAGCGTTTGCTCCTGATCGTAGTAAAGAGCCCTAACCGGATTACTTATTTGATATACAGGAGTGTCTAAAAGAGTATTGGTAATAGAAAAGGTGTCATTATAATACATGTATACACCTTGTCCGTCTGTTCCTATCCATACAATATCTTGAAATTTATCTTTCATCAGACAGAAAATACCGGAATGTATTTCTGTTTTCTGTATCTGATATTTCATCTTTTGAGAGGACATATATTTTAGAACAATGAGACCACTGTTTTTGAAACCGATGTAGTAATCGTTTTTTTGCTTGATGATGGAAGATACTTCCCCATGCACTTCAATCTGACCTCTTAGGTCAGCTATATAGTATGCTTGCCGGTTATTAAAATCATATTCGTAAAGAGCGTAGGTTTCGTCAATAAAGTAAGCCATATCTTTCTCGGCAAAGGCATGGTATAATTTACACGAATGCGTAAAAAGATTCTTACGGGTTAATGTCAGCCCCTGTTTTGTATTCTCAATACGATAACTTTGAGTCTCTTCATTGGAGGTAAATATCCATAAAATATCGTTTGAATCCACAGTCATAGAGAGTACATGGCTAAATTCAAGATTGGGAATCTCCAATCTATTGAAAGATTGTGCTTCTCGCTGATAATAATAAAGATAGCCATCATCTTTCAGAATAAAAAGCATGTCATCCTTATTGTTAGCCATAAAGTATTGCCCTTTGAATTCAGTGAAACTCTGACTGGTCTGTTGCTTGGTATCTAAGCGATTCAATCCATAATTAGTCTGCACCCATAATATATCCTTCTCCGATTCGATGATTTGATTTATCAAGTTTCCGGAAAGTAAGGTTTTGGAAGAGTTTATTGGGGTATACAAATGTATGTCGGTTCCATCAAAGATATTCATGCCATCGCAAGAGCCGATCCAAATGATGCCCCGATCATCCTGATAAAGAGAGAGAATAGCACTATTTGAAAGACCATCTCTATTGGAAAATTGTCTCAAACTGTATGCATGAACCTTCAAAGGCAGGCAAAATAGTAAGCAAAGAAAATACAGTAGTGACAAGTATGTTCGATAAATGTATTTCATGTTAGATATAATGCATTAGTGGGTTCACAAAGATAATACATGCCGGACAAATAATTCTCAAGTGCATGATAAATGTTTTCTCCCGAAGAGATTGCCATTTCTATCAAAATAGTATCCGAATCCGGACTTGCTCCACAACTTCTCCCTGCAAAGCAATATGAAAGGAGAGAAATGATGCAACCAGTCCGGATTGGATAAAGATCAAGATAGGATTATCACTCAATGACAGAGGCAAATCCTCCGTTACGTGCCAGACGCACTATTATTTTATCTCCTTTTTTAAGAGTATATTCTTTTTTTCTGTAATCCATAGCTTGTCGGTTAGCATTAACCCCATCCTCAAAAGAAGTCATCCGATAAGATTGTCCTTCTTTCAGGAAGTCAAAATCCAATTCAAAGGTTCTCTCTTGCTGTCGGTTGTTAGTCATGCCACCGATATACCACTTATCTCCTTTACGTTTTGCCACAATCACATATTCCCCAGCCTTAGCTTTCAAAGCAATGGTTTCATCCCATGTCTGCGGGACTTGAGTAATATATCGGGTACATTCGTCATTGCGATAGTAAAGTGTAGGATTGTCCGCCATCATCTGCAACCCACTTTCGAAAATAACAAATAAAGCCATTTGGTAAGCTCGTGTACCTATACTGGCTGAATTAGGACGTTCGGAACAATAAATTTCCGGTTGCATACTAAGCATGGCACCCGGCGTATAGTCCATTGCACCAACCGCATTTCTCATAAAAGGCAGATATATGCTGTTGTCCGGTCGACATCCACCCATTTGTTCCATTCCTCTTACGCCCTCATAAGACAATACATTCGGATACTTATATTCCAATCCGGCAGGCTTAAATGCCCCATGAAAATCGACAAACAGATGGTGCTTGGCAGCCTCTCGGGCTACTCTTTCATAATAATTCACCATCCACTGGTCACTTCTGTCCATGAAGTCGATTTTGACTCCCTTCACACCCCATTTCTCGAAAGTCTCAAACAGCCCGAAATTGTTTTCTACAGTGAGCCATGTCAACCAAAGCACAATGCCTACATTTTTTTCTTTGCCATAACGAATGAGTTCATGCACATCTACCGCAGGATTTGGTGTATAGGGATCACGGGTACTCATAGCCCAGCCCTCGTCCATAATAATATATGGTATACCATAATTAGCAGCAAAATCAATAAAATATTTGTAAGTATCGAGATTGCATCCTGCTACAAAATTAACATCCGGTCCGTAGGGAGTAGCACCGTTCCACCATTCCCAGCTTGCCAATCCGGGCTTAATCCAGGAAGTATCTTCCAATATGTTCTTTTCGGCCAATCTATAAGACATCGTATTCTCAATGAGTTGGCTATCTTCTGTACTAATGACAAAATAGCGCCAAGGGAAATTACGCTTTCCACTGGTTTGTGCTATATAGTCGGCTTCTTTCAGTATTTTGACACTCCGATCACCGTCTTCTCCAAATTCAAGAGGTACTCTGGGAAATACAGAAACCATACCATTGCTGCCATTACTTTTCAGAAAAACAGCCGGATAATCGGTTAGTGATGTTTCACTGATTAATATCTTACTTCCTTTTTGAGTATCAATCAGAATTGGCAATAAAGCCATTGAGGCAGATGATTTCCATTCTTTGCTATACAAATGGGTATATTCTTCTTCATAAGCCGTTTTAAAACTTCCGGACTGTTGCATGTGTAGCAAATAATTATCAGGGAAGTTCACTTGGAGGGTCTCATTCTTCACATTGATCATTCCTTTCTTATTGGTTATAAAACGGTAGGCAATTCCGTCATTGAAGGCACGAAACTCTACGGAATAACCTCCTTTGAAGTCTAGAAGAAGTTGGTTGTACCGATTACTTACAGACGAAAATTTCAATGGAATAACAGGCTTTAAAGACTCGTCTATATTCTTATGGCTTACTTTAGTCATTTTAGGATTCGTTCCCAATTCCTGGTCACCGATTTCCATTGCAAGGTGACACTGCTTTAACAATGTCTCATTCCGGCAAATGACATCGTAGTAGATTTTATCTGAAAGATTCACTGAAATCTGAATATTCCCATCCGGCGAAGCCAGCTTGTGTATGTTCTGTCCCTGAATATACAAAGAAATACTAAAAATTAATAGCAGCAGTAATTGTTTTTTCATACTAAATGATGTGTTTTAAAGTTTTATTATTTGCAAAATTAGCACATAAATAGAACATTCTGTTCTGCATTTGTGACATATATGTATCCATTTATGTCATTATGGGTTCTATATACTTTAATGTCATGTATTTGGGTGCGTTTTTAAGTATAGATTTCTATCTTTGTACAAATGAATAAAACTAAAATAATGTGTATATCAAAGTAAAAACTAAAGGGTATGAAAAACAAATGTATGCTAGTTGTAATTTTACTGATCTTGTCAGGTACAGCATTTGCAAAAATTGTGCTGCCACCTATTTTCTCTGATAATATGGTGTTGCAACAACAAACCAATGCTCCCATTTGGGGTGAAGCGCAGCCTATGAAAACTGTAAAAGTAACCACCTCATGGGATGGGAAGACGTATGCGGTTCAGGCTGATAAAGCAGGAAAATGGAAAGTAACTGTTCACACGCCTGTTGCCGGAGGACCATACGAGATTGCCTTGACAGATGGTAAGAAAGTAAGTTTAAAAAATGTGATGATTGGCGAAGTATGGATATGTTCGGGACAATCGAATATGGAAATGCCATTAGGGGGATGGGGAAAGATTACAAATTACCAGAAAGAAATTGCAGAAGCCGGACACTCTAATATACGACTTCTGCAAATAGAACAAATCAACAGTACCCAACCGGAAACGAATATAAAAGTCCGCAATGACAGTTGGCAGGTTTGTTCACCGATAACCATCCCTGAGTTTTCTGCTACAGCTTATTTCTTTGGCAGAGAAATCTCAGAGAAACAAAATGTTCCGGTTGGCTTGATACATACTTCTTGGGGAGGCACAAACGTTGAATCCTGGATAAGTGGAGAAGTCTTGAAAGAGATGCCGGAATTTGTGAAAACAGTGGAGTCCATTCAGAAGATGCCGGGTGATAAGAAAATACTCAAAGCAGAATATTTAAAGGAGCTCACTGCCTGGAATAACCGTGTGGACGAAGGTTTTGCTGAAGGAAAACCGGTAAGAGCTGCTGCATCATTAGATGACAAAGATTGGGAAAGTATGAATTTCCCGGGTGAAGTGGGTCCACAATTGGCCGGCTTTGATGGAGTTATGTGGGTTAGAAAAGAAATCGAAATTCCCGCTAGTTGGGCAGGTAAAGATGTACAACTATCCCTGGGGGCTATTGATGATAATGATATTACTTATTGGAATGGAATAGAAATAGGCCGTACAGATGGGCCGACTCTTCAACGCAAATACATCATTCCGGAAAAAATGGTAAAGGCTGGAAAAGCAATATTAGCCATTCGAGTCTTGGATACAGGTGGTAACTGTGGCATTTGGGGAGACCTTTATCTTCGCTCTACAAATGATGAACAGATTAGTCTGTCCGGTAATTGGAAATATCAGGTTGCTGCGGATACTCATAAGGTAGGGGCACTTCCGGTAGACAGATCCGTAGATCCCAATTTACCGACTTCCCTTTATAATGCAATGATTCATCCACTGATATCTTATGGTATTCGAGGAGCAATTTGGTATCAGGGTGAGAATAATTCTTCCAGAGCCTATCAGTATCGGGAACTTTTCCCATTGGTAATAGAGAATTGGCGCCGGGATTGGAAACAGGATTTTCCATTCTATTTTGTGCAACTGGCCAATTTTATGCATGAAGTTTCCCAACCGGCAGAATCAGAGTGGGCAGAGCTTCGTGAAGCACAAATGCGTGCATTGGCAGTAGGCAATACCGGTATGGCTGTAATAATAGACAGAGGTGACGCCAACGACATTCACCCTAAAGATAAACAAACCGTAGGACATCGACTGGCTTTGATTGCCCGTGCCAAAACATATGGGGAAAAACTGCCTTATTCCGGCCCGATCTATCGCTCCCATCAGATTGTAGGAAATAAGATAATTCTTTCTTTTGATCATACCGATGGTGGATTGAAAAGTAGCGATGGCAAGGAGTTGAAAGGCTTTGCTATAGCCGGGCGCAATCATGAATTCCATTGGGCCAAAGCTGAGATAGACGGAGACAAAATTATAGTCAGTGCACCTGAAGCGGTACCTTATCCGGTTGCTGTGCGATATGCTTGGGCCAATAATCCGGTCTGCAATTTGTATAATGGAGCAGGACTTCCGGCTTCACCTTTCCGAACAGATGACTGGAGAGGAATTACACAAAAGGATTAATTGTTCTCATAAAATACCCTCATCCTTTGTCACTGTTAAACGAAAGGTATGAGGGTATTTTGTAAATGCTGATATATGGTCTCCAAGGGTATCCTGAATGTTACATAAATAAATTACCGGATTACTACTTTCTGCACCCTTGTCGTATGGGATAAACATTTATCGTCCACGTAAACTATAAAACCTTTTCCCCTACCATATTTTTTCCCTTTCTTATCAAAAATAATGGTAATGGTTTTGCCTTGGCAATATACATTATCCAAACAAAAATAGTCCCAACATCCATCAGGAACAAGAGGGTTTATGATAATACTTCCATCTTCCTGCGGACGAACTCCCATTAATCCTGAAATAATCAAATTACAAAAAGAAGAGTGGTTATAATCTTTCCCTCTTTCTACACCACCTTTAGAATCATCCCAAGTTCCGTTTTTCCATGATTTCAGGCGAGTCCTCGATATCCAGTCTCCCGTATAGGGATTGATATTTTCATCAATCCAACAAATCGTATCGTTATTGACTGATAAAATACGATGACTATTACTGTATATGTTCAAAAGACTTAAATAATCTTTTTTAGTGATGATGGGAGAATCATAACTATTGAAATAGTTAGCCATTGCTGCCAGTGTCATGGAAGTCAAATAGGGCCAGCTGGGACCATTCCATTGACATTCGTGTCCTTCGTATGAAATCTTGAAATCAGGGCAACGCTGTTCTACAGTAGTTGGGCCATAGGCTGCTTCAAATCCCTTGGAATCAAATAGTTGTTTCCATGCTATGGAATAGTTATCCGGCGGTATATTATAGAACCAGGGAATGTATCCAAGAAGTTCACGTGCATAAGAGAATTCCATCTTGCCATTTAGAGGTATAACCTTATAGAAATCAGCCTGTTTATCCCATAGCCTCCGGTTTATTATTCCTTTTAACTTATCAGCCTTCTTCTGATAGGTCCGGGCTTCCATGTCACGATCTACTATTGAAGCTATTTTTGCCAACGCAACAGCCTCACCGTACATATAGCTGTTAATGGTAGGGCGATAACCACGTCCACCTTCTGACAAATGTCCGGAAACAGACATCTCCATTCCATCCCTGTCGTCAACCTGCCAGAACATTCCAGTCGAATCCCGCTTTTCTTCTTCCCACTTTGCAAAGTTATCTTTTAGCTTGGGATACAAATCGGCCAGTAGCATTTTATCATTGTGAATTAAATAGTAATTGTAAATAGCGTCTGCAGCCCCAAAGCTGTATAGCCTCGGACTCCCGCTACCAGAAAACCAGAAAGAAGCATAATCAGATAAAATTTCAGCGTTTCTCAGCCACCGGCCCTCGTAGAAATGATGGTTAGCCGCACAACTGATGGTATTATACTTTCCGGCCCAAGGAACATCCGGCAAGAATTCAGTAATAACGAACCCGTCAGGAGTCTTCTTTATATGCTTTCTATAAGTCCACCATCGAAAATAATATGTTTTCTCCAGCTCCTTATCCGGACACTCAAAAAATGGAATATTCTTTCTTAAAAAATCAGATGCACCACAGTTAGGGATATCTTGTTTATACAATTCATTATCTTCACGATTGAATTGATTGACGTAAGACTCGATTACTTCCGGAGCATCTTTAATGAGGAAGTTTTGCCCCTGCATGTGCAGGGGCAAAACTATACCTAAAGCTATAAATAACTTCTTTATTTGCATATAGCTTAAAAATTTAAGTCATGATTGTCATAAATAGCCAAACCAATCTGTTCCAAATGTTCATTCCGCCCATTGTACCAAAGCATCCAGCAGTCTTTCTCTTGAATGGCAAATGGCTTGTAAGTGGCACTGGCATCCCACCCACCTTCCGTAGGAGAAATGATCGGGTTTTCGGAGTATCTTTCCCAATCATTGATTCCGTCTTTGGAACGTGCCATTCCTATCTGCGCAAAATTAATGTCATAGAAACCGATATAAAACATTAAATAATCATTTTCGCGTTCTATCACCTGACATGCGGTAACCTTATGCTGTTCCCAACTTTGTGCAGGATCGGCTTTAAATATCGGATTTTTGTCCCATTTAGTCCAATGTAACCCGTCTTTACTCGTTGCATAACCGATAGCATCGGGTTCATATTGTTCTCCTCCGGAATACCACATTTTAAAAATATTCTCGTGTTTATCCCAAATTACATGAGGACACATGACCGCAACTTTCTCCCAAGGCTGTTCCGCTGACAAGACCGGTTCTTTGCTTTGCCGTTCAAAGTTATAGCCGTCTTTACTTATAGCATATCCAATCCATGACTTACCGTCATTTTGTCCCGTATACCACATGTGATACAGTCCGTCTTTGTAAACAACAACCGGACGATTCATATCAGCCTCCCAACTACTGCCTTCAACAGGTGGCAAAACTATTTGCGGCGCACTCCAATTTTTTCCATCTTTACTTGTGGACAATGCAATACTTTTTTGGGGGCGCCAAGAACTGTACATCTTATAAGAGTCACTATCTTTCAGTACACAAATATCGAATACCGTACCTAAATCGCCACCACCCAAGACAGGATTATTTTCATATTTTACCCATTTTCCTGTGGCCTCCTCTTTTTGTATTGTTTTCTTTGGGGAGGTAGTGCAACTACAAATTCCGATGATGACGGTAAGGCTAATCAATGTCTGAATTACATTTTTCTTCATATTCATTTTCTGTTTTTTACCTTTGCTTTTCCCCCTCCCTACAGACAGGGAAAAACAAAGGTATGGATATTACATTAAATTTTTAACTTTAACTATTACTATTTTTCCCAGCCGGGATTTTGTTTCAAGTCAGGATTCAACACCAATTGTTCAGTAGGAATCGGCTGAAGATACGCTTTTGTTGGGTCGAAATGAAAATGTCCGTCCGGAATGTGGCGTTGATAAGGTTCAAAATAACCTTCACTGTCCACCCAGTAGTTGTCCTGATTACGTTCGGGACTCCAATGCCCCACCTTTTCCATGAAATCTGCCTTATTGATTGCGGCGGGAATGTGGAAGTCGTTTTGGAAATACTTCACTAACCAATCCAGGTTTTCAAACTGAGCAGCGTTTGCCCCCTGTATTCTATCGTGATTCCATAAGTGGTGGGCACGCCAACGCTTTAAGTCATCGTGGCGGTAACCTTCACATGCTAATTCTATACGGCGTTCACGTCGAATCTCCTGTAGCAGATTGGAAACCGGTACCCCCTCATAACCTCTTGCTGCCGTAAAGTCTCCCTTCGGATCGGTATAACCTACGGAAAGTGTGAGATGTGGCATACCTACCCTATCACGCAGTTTATTAATGGTAATGTCTAAATCATTCTGTGTGATGTTACCCAGTTCGGCTCTTGCCTCTGCATAAATCAGCAGTGCTTCAGCATAGCGAAAAATGATACTTCCTTTGATACTTCCCGAAATGGTCTCCTGTTCGTTGGCATCGGGATCAGCACCTTTGGCCAGTTCATATCCTGTGGAACACTTCTCTACACCGGAAAGGGTAATATTCGGCTTTATGAACACAACCGTTGTATCCTTCCCGTTGATAGTTCTCGGACGTCCGGGAGTAAACATTGTTTGTGCCAAGCGTGGGTCACGGTTGGCAACCACATTCAATAAATTAGTATCCCCTGCATAATTTTCGGCCAGGCTTATCGGCAATGCCTGTGTACCGTCTTCACTGATGCAGAGATAGGAATCAACCAATGCCCTGGTCAATCCTACACCGGCACCATTACGTCCGGGATTACGGTTATCATTGTGCCAAAATCCCAGTGAGCGATCAAATTTCTTCCATAGCATAATCTCCTTGCTGCTTGAATAGTCCCAACGGTTGAACAGTGTGTGATAGCCGTCTTCCACGCCCATGTTGTCCAAGTCAAACAACTGGCTGTCAATGACCAACTTCGCCATTCTGGCCGCTTCTTCCATATAAGCCTGTACATTTCCCTCTCCGGCGAAAGGCGTACCGGCATGATACTTTTCCCAAGTGGCTTCGAACAGGGCAATTCGTGCTTTGTATAGCATAGCTGCCTCTTTTGAGACACGTCCGGTCTCCTGCTGACTATATGTCGGTAATCTGTCTATGGCATCATCCATGTCATTCAGAATCTTATCAGCTAACTCGTGCCGCTTCAGGCGAGGGCCGTACAATTCTCCTGATTCAAGATCCAGTGTTTTATCAATCCAGGGAGCACCGCCAAACTTCCGCAGAAACTGTTCATAGTAGAGCATAGCTCTGAAGAAGTAAGCTTCACCAATGTATTTGCGGGCTTTTTCCGGTTCGGGAGACTTGTCACAGTTATCCAACAAAAAGTTGACACTGCGTATTTTTCCCCATTCAGTAGTTCCCCAGCCTTCGCCACTGGAAGGAACCTGGTGCAAACCTTCAATCAAGTCTTTGTTATCTTGATAATTGTCACTAAGCAGGTTATCCGAACCTCGGTCAATATGATAAATATAGTTGTTAGGCGAGCCCCAAAATGAGGTATAAAACTGATTTACGTACAGTTTGCATTCATCTGCCGTATAGGTCAGATTCACATCCGCAATCTGATCCAGTGGGTCTCTTGCCAACCAGTCTTCACAAGAAGAGATTGCCATGCCGGTAAATAGGCAAAGTGTATAGATTAACTTTTTCATCTTTTTGTATTTTTAGAGTTTTAGAATGTAACGTTAACACCAAAGGAAATTGACTTGGAGATGGGATATGCACCGCCCCACGGAGCTTCGGGATCAAAGTTCTCGTTAATACCGGAGAAAGTCAGCAGGTTATCTCCACTGAAGTAAATGCGTACTTTTTCCAGCCCTACCTTATTAATAATAGCTCCCGGTAACGAATATCCCAACTGAATGTTCTTCAGGCGGCAATAAGCACCAGTATCCATGTAACGGGTCTGTTTCTGCAAATTCTTACTGGTGCTCCACAAATAGAGTCTTGGTAACCATGGATCCGGATTACTTCCATCCTCACGCCAGCAGTCCAGTGTGTTTTTCCATACATTGGAACCCCATTGCCCACCTCCGAGTCCAAAGGCAACAGGACCTTCCAGCCATAAGTCACGTTTCATGGTTCCTTGTAAGAACATCGAAAAGTCGATACCGTTCCAGTCTGCATTGAAGCCAAAACCAAAATTATAGCGGGGAGTATCATTACCAATGATAGAGAGGTCTCCATGGTCTTCCAGCGTCTGATTTCCATCGTTAATGTTAGGATCATCATCCAGATTCACATACTTGATGTCACCTACAACCCAGTCACCACCAAACTTGTTCTGTACGCCAGAATCGTTAATGGCTTTCGCTTCAGCAGGATCGGTCATTATATGATCGGTGGTATATCCCCATATGGTCCCCATCTTCTTACCTACGTAGTAGTCATATATCAGCCCCTTGGGATTTGAATATTTCAAAACAGTTCCTTGGTAATCTGAAAGATTGAACGATACACTGTAGTTGAATGATTTAGATGCCAGCGAGAACTGGTCTCTCCATCCGAGTGTCAGTTCCCAACCCTCATTACGTATATCGGCATTGTTCGTATCAGGAGAGTTTACACCCAGCACGGCAGGCAAAGTGACACCCTTTGTAATAAGTCCAATAATATCTCTTCTGTACCAGTCGAACGACATAGTAAGCCGATTGTTCAGTGCGGCGATGTCAACACCAAAGTCCAAAGTACGATTCTTCTCCCATGTATTATAGGCAATCATATTAGGAGCACCAAAGGCACTGATTCGTTTGTCACCCATAATATAATCGGTCGTAGCGTTATAAGGTACGGTAGAGATATATTGGTAATTTTTTCCCCGCATATTGCCCAATTCTCCCCAAGATCCTCTTAAACGTAATTCGGAAAGTATCGAAGTATAAGGTTCGAGGAAAGCTTCCTTAGCCACATTCCAACCGGCGGAAAAAGCTGGGAAAGTTCCCCACTGGTGTCCTTTGGCATAACGGGAAGAACCGTCTCTGCGCAGGTCGAACTCAAAGAGATAGCGACTCTTGTAGTCATAGTTGAAACGACCGAAGAAACCGAGAGTAGCATAATGATCCAGAGAATCCCAGGCCTCTATCTTTCCTGTACTGGTAGAAATGGACGGTTGGCCCGGTAATACCATCCCCATTTTATTGGCATAAAGACCGAAGTTCTTCTTATATTCCGACTGCATACCGGCCATTATCTTGAAATTGTGTCCCTTGAACTCTTTTTCATACGTAGTATATGCATTCATTGATGTGAAGTCATCATTGTTAGATTCCTGCCATACACGCGTATCTTCAGTTCCAAATCCACCTTCAAGGTAAGGCTCGTTGCTCACCGAGTAGGAATAAATGAGACCTTTGGAGTAACTACGTTTGTTCATCCATTTGTTGTAGGTAAAGTCGGCATTAATAGTCCAACCTTTCAATGGCTTGATGACTACGTTAGCAGTGCCCCAGAAGTTATCGGTGTATGAGGTCTGAGGATTGGCATCGGCAATGAATACCATACGTCCGGCCGGAGAGAAATGTCCATTGGGATCACGCACAGGAATAGTAGGCCACACTACTTGTGTCCAACCAATCATATCGTTGACACTGCCACCCGGATTCATGCCGTAAGCGGGAGATACACTCTTTTCGTGTGAATAACGTACATTCAAGCCCACGGTCAGCCACTTCGTCACGTCAGTCGTAATTTTGGCCAACGCATTGTAACGTTGATAATGATCATCGTAATATCTCAGTTTGCCTTCGTCTTTCAGATATCCCAGAGACATGACGTATGTAGTCTTGTCGCTACCACCCCGAATTGAGATGTTGTGTTGTTGGTTAAGCTGGTTATTCTTAAACATAGCTTTTTGCCAGTCTTCGTTGGCATTTGAACGTCCGTCTCCCCAATCAGCCCAACGGTCCGGATTATCTCGTTGCGGCACGTTGTTGGGAATACTGGTCGGATCATAGTAATATTTTTCAATACGCTCCATCGTCTCCAGGTCAATAATACCACTACCGCCTCCATTGATGTCAGCTTCTCTAAAAAGTCTAGAAAACTCCAATGAACCGGCAGTTTTGGGTAGTACGGTCGGACTGTTGAACGAAAAATTATTGTTATAATTGATGACAGTCTTTTCATTCTTCTTACCTGACTTAGTGGTAACCAATATCACACCGTAGGCAGCTTGTGCTCCATAGATAGCACTTGCAGCTGCATCTTTCAATACAGTCAACGTCTCAATGTCATTGGGATTCAAATCATCGAAATAACCGGTTACACCGTCTATGATAACCAATGGACTGTAGATTGCGTCCAGTCCGGCATAACCTCGGATATTGAACGATGCCTTCTTACCCGGACCACCGTCTCCATTGGAGATATTCAAGTTGGCTACCTTACCCTGAAGTGCTGCGGCAGCATTAGTTACAGGACGGTCCTCAAGTTCCTTCGCCCCCACTGTGGCGATAGCACCCGTAAGGTTGGCTTTCTTTTGTACACCGTAGCCCACTACCACTACTTCGTCTAACAATTCCGTATTGTTCTCTAATGTAATATTTAGAAAATTACCAGTTACTTTTACTTCCTGAGATAAATAACCGATAAAAGATACCACAATAGTAGAACCTTTTACAGCGTCGATGGCAAAACTACCGTCTATGCTAGTAATCACTCCGGTCGTGGTCCCTTTTACAACTACATTAGCACCAATTACAGGTTCGCCAATATTGTCTACAACCTTACCTTTTACTTGTATAGCCTGCTCTATGGCGGCCATCGCGTCCATACTTCCAAAAAGTAGCAATACCATTAGAGGTATTAGAATGTGTTTTTTTATTTTCATAATACTAACTTTGATTAAAAAGACATTTATTTTTCAACATCTGATAGTTCCTTGTTTATGTAAACAGGAAGAATGAGCTAGGAAGAGTTTTCTTTTGTCATACCAATTCTTTTTTAATAAGTGTTTATATTTATTTAGTTACTGCTAACCGAGCATACATCTCTACCATAGCAGCTTGCGTTAACAGCCACTTGCGGTCATCATGGGTTCTTCCACTGAAATCGATATCAAAAAGCCCCTTCTCATCACGCACATGTTCCCATGCATAATCCATGTTTTGATTGAAAGAGTTGATATATGTTTTATTATGGTCAGTTTGGTAGAGTTCAATGAACCCTCTCAGCATAACGGCAGTAAACCATACATCCCCCTTTTTAAGGAGTTTGAAAGGTTCCCCTTCTTCAGGTATAAAATTTATAAAAGGGATTTATATACTTAATTACACTAAATAGTAAAAAAGTAC
>UMGT01007162.1_pt1 | contig 53461 bp, 48 predicted proteins | sample 1965351 | NCBI WGS metagenome assembly UMGT01 (sample SAMEA4836080, study PRJEB28245) | human gut metagenome | biome: gut microbiome; material: fecal sample | place: Denmark | collected 2008 | reverse complement strand
GTGTAATGGATATACACCCGGTTTTCTTCGTCAAGCCAGCCATTCTTGATTGATAATGCCAGCCTGTCAAGCATCAGACCATAAAGGAGCTTTGCATCGCTGGACAACTCTTTAAACCTTGTGTCTTTTATCAGCAGTCTTGGAACTCTGTAAAAGGAAAATTGTTCCGCTTCGATGCCATAATAATAGTCAAATTTTATCGTGCCATCCACGCTGATGCACCTCCCCTCTATTGTTTTTTCTTCCACTCATCCAATAGCTGAATGATGATGCCCTCTATTTCCTCACTGCTGTAATCCTCCGCAAAATATTCGCTGATTTTATCCGCTTTCAGTGTCACCTTGCGTTCTTTCGGCTTTTCCTCCGTCAGTATCAGGCGCACCATCGCAAGGGTAAGCTCCCCGGTCTTGCCATATTCCTTGATTTTTGCCGACTGTACCATGCTGATATTGCAGCTTTTTTCCTCTATGACAGCCTGTACCCATTGCTGCGCTTCCTCCGTCAGAAAAGAAATATCCACCCCCTGTGAAAAGCCGAGTTTTTTACTGTCTACCATAGCAAGAAGTTCTTCCGACAGCCGGGAAAGCCAGATATACCGCTGAACCTTTTTTGCATTTTCCCCGGCAGCTTCCCCGACTTCATCAAGGGTGTTTTTCCCTGACTTTTTTCCCTGATGCTTCATCGCTTCGTACTTCATCTTATAGGCTCTTGCCTTCTCGCTTGGTAAGATGTCCTCCCTCTGAATGTTGGAATCCACCATGATAATCGTCGCCTCATCATCGGTGTAATTACGGACAATCACAGGCATTTCCTTCTTTCCGGCAAGCTCTGAACCACGTTTCCGGCGGTGTCCGGCTATGATTTCATAGCCGCCGCCCTCCCTCGGTCTTGCAATGCCCGGAACAAGCACCCCGTACTGGCGGATACTCTCCGTTGTTTCCTCCATCTTCTCATCATCTTCCACCCGGAAAGGGTGGTCTTTGAACGTATGCAGGTCTGTAAGAGGTGCGTTGATAATCTGCTCTGCGGAGCTTTCCTGTTCCGCAGAACCGCCGAATAAATCCTCAAATTTATCTATCCTGACTTTTGATGCGCTTCCAGCTCTCTTATTACTGCCCATCTGCAAGCACCTCCTTTGTCAGAGAATCATAAGCCGCCGCTACTTTCCCTTTTGGATCATGCTTATAAATGCTGACGCCTTCCGCCGAAATCTCTGCCGCCCTTACCGAAATGGGGATAATATTTGTAAATATCCTTACGCTGCTTCCATAGGCATCCTTCAGCATGGAGCTGATGTCCTTTGCATAGTTCGTCCGGCTGTCCACCATTGTCAGCAATATGCCCTCAATCTCCAGTTTCGGGTTCATCTTCCGCTTTACCTTGCCAACCGTCTTAATGAGCTGCTGTAAGCCTTTGACGGGCAGATACGCCGCCTGTACGGGTATCAAAATGCTGTCGGCACAGGCAAGGGCATTTATGGTAATCATACCGAGCGAAGGCATACAGTCTATCAGGATATAATCGTAATTCTCCCTGACTATCTCTATGTATGACCTCAATATCATTTCCCGGCTCATAACATTCACAAGGGAAACTTCCAGACCGGACAATTCAATGTTCCCCGGCATAAGGTCTATCCCTTCCTCGTGGTGCAGGATACCTTCTGTCGGCTCTACTTCTTCATCATTGATTAAATCCCCCATAATGGTTGCAAGCGTGACTTCCAGAGTATCCGGCTCTGTATATCCTAAACTCGCTGTCAGACTGCCCTGTGCGTCCGCATCAATCAGCAGCACTTTTTTTCCCTGTTTTGCCAGTCCTATCCCTAAATTGCTTGTGGTGGTAGTCTTGCCGACACCGCCTTTTTGGTTTGCGATTGCGATTATTTTACACATGATTCCATTCTCCTTTGCAATCTACTGTTCTTCTTTTACATTGCTTTTCTTAACTTCCACATAAGCCCGGTAATATTTCTTTGTTCCCTTATTTGAGAACAAGTCGGAAAACTCTGTTACCTCAATTTTGGGATTTCTCCGCAAAATCTTACCGAACCAGTTAATATCATTCCTTGTTCCCATTAGCCTGACTTTTAACATCAATCCTGTCCTCCAAACATGGCGTACAGACTGTGGTTATAGGTTGCGTACTCCGGATACCTGATCTGTATCGCCTGCCAAAAATAGGGTGCATAAGCACAGCAGAACAATTCTTCCACTGTGTAAAGTCTGCACTCGTCTACCTGTTCCTCCGCATCATCATAATCAAGGACACTCGGCGTACCATTGCAATAAAGGTTGAACGCCATCCTGACTACTTTTACACTCCCGCTGGTCTGCCAGCCTTCATGCAGGCATTCCGTTTTTACACAGCCTGTCTTAAAATCATAAATGCTTTTAATGTTCCTTCTTGTGTCATTGCTGATACCAAGACAATATACAAGTGCTTTGTGGTACACGTCCTGATACCTGACCTCTTTCAATTTCTCATAGTAGAATTTCTCATGTCCATCACTGATAAAAATAATCTTTTTCGCTTTCTCTGCTCCTAACGCTGTACTACTCATTCTTTTTTCCTCCTGTTTTGAAATTGAAAAGGCACTCCATTATTGGAATGCCCTAATATAAAAAATAGGGACACTCTCATTCAAGTATCCCTATAATCTATCAATATATCTGATAGTCCACTATTCACTTTCATTGTCAGGATTTTTTGTGTTCCCCGTATCGAGGTCTAATGCCACAACTACGGTTACTTTCTTCACAAGTATCTTTTCCTTATGATTTTCACAGATTTTATTGAAACTGAAAAATGTCACAAAGTGCGTAAATTCAAGGATTTCTAGGTATCTTTTCTTTGTATCAACACCACAGTCTCCACATGATAAGTCTCCGCAAACATATCCACCCCAACCGCATTTCCATCCACGCGATACCCAAGCTTCTTCATATACCTCAAATCCCTTGCCAATGTCTCAGGATTACATGAAATATACACCAGCTTATCCGCCCCCATTTTCTTAATGGAGTCCATAAATTCCTCTGTGCTTCCGCTTCTGGGCGGATCCATGATGACTACATCGGCCCGGTCTCCCCGCTCCGCCATATTTACCATAAACTGGCCGGCATCATTGCAGTAAAAACGGATATTGGAAATCTGATTCAGCTTTGCGTTATTTACAGCATCCCGGACTGCATCCTGATTTAACTCCACTCCGATCACCTGACCGGCTTTGCGGCTGGCTATGATGCCAATGGTTCCGATCCCACAGTAGGCATCCAGCACTGTTTCCTTTCCCGTAAGCCCAGCCAACTCAATGGCCAGATTATAGAGCTTCTCTGTCTGTACCGGATTCACCTGATAAAAGGATTTTGAAGAAATACGGAAGGTACAGCCACAGAGCTGATCCGTGATATATCCCTTTCCATAAAGAACCTGCTCCCGGTCTCCCAATACCATACTGGTTCCCCGGCCATTGATATTCTGTACAATGGTTGTGATCTCCGGATGCTTTTCCCGAAGTGCCTTTATAAAATTGTTCTTTGAAGGAAATACCGGTGATGCAGTAACCAGTACCACCATGATCTCCCCTGACTGAAATCCTTTCCGGATCAGCACATGGCGCAGAAGGCCGTATCCCGTATCCTCATCATAGGTCCGGATCTTAAAGGATTTAAGCATTCCCCGGATAGTCCCGATAATTTCATCCGCCTTTTCATCCTCGATCAGGCATTTCTCCACAGGCACTACGATATGGGTATTTTCCTGATAAATCCCGGAAATAATATTTCCTCTGCGGTCGCGGTCAAACACCGCATGAACCTTATTTCTGTAATGAAATGGCTGTTCCATTCCAATCACAGTCTGAACCTTGCAGATTCCCTTTAATGTCTCTTCCAGCTGCTTTTTCTTTAATGTCAGCTGCTGACTGTAGGGCATATCAAGCAGCTGACAGCCACCACATTTTTTGCTTACAGGACAGAGACTTTTCTGTTTTCTTTCCGGTACGCCGGCTCTTCCTGCATCCTTCTTTTTTCCATCTGGCCTTACATCTTTTTTATTCTTTCCTGCATCTGTTCTCTTAATTCGTCCATTCGCCTCTCTCTTTTCCATATATTTACAAACTCTCCTTTTTCATAAATCTATTATATTCTTTCTTATCTGCTATCGACATTTTATCACAGATTCCTTATAATGTGTAACAAAACCGCTGTATATCCGGCAGCTGCCCCAACCGCACGGTTATTCCTTCACTGCATTTAATTCTGCCGCACAGACACTGCAAAAATACGAGGTATTCCTATGACAAACCAATTACAACCACCGTTATCTTACCATATTGATCCCACCATCTATGCCGGACGCCCCGCCGATTCCTCCGGACGCCTTCCCAAGGAACTGAGAACCTATGACCTTCTGGATTCCCTGCATATTTCCTACGAGCGTGTAGATCACGACGCCCTTCCCACCATTGAAGCCTGCAGACAGGTGGATGAAATTCTGGGAACCCCCATGTGCAAAAACCTGTTTCTGCGCAATGCCCAGAAAACTGCCTTTTATCTTCTTCTCCTTCCCGGTGAGAAAAAGTTTAAGACAGCCGCCCTGTCCAAGCAGATTGGAAGCGCCCGCCTGTCCTTTGGAGAACCGGAATTTATGGAACAGCTGATGGATCTGACTCCCGGTTCGGTTACGGTTCTGGGGCTTATGAATGATGCCGAAAATAAGATCCGCCTTCTCATTGACCGGGACGTAATAGAAAATCATGCTTTTATCGGCTGTCACCCCTGTATTAACACCTCCAGCCTTAAACTAAAAACACAAGATCTGATTACAAAAATTCTGCCTGCCATCCATCACGACTATACTCTGGTAGACCTTCCGGATGTAAAATAAGTCTGTTATCCATAAAAAAGAGACGCATTCCTCGCCTAAACAGCGTGAAACGACGTCTCTTTCTATTTACACAGTTACATTACAAAATGCTCCGAAAATATGGAAGATGCTTCCAAATCTCTATTCCTCCTGTATTAAATCGCAGCCGTTACCTTCTTAAGCCACTCCTTCTCGTCCCCTTCCAGATACGGACTGATCTTCTCATAAACCTCTTTATGATATGCATTAAACAGCTCCACATCCCGCTCTGTCATCAGGTTCTTGTCCACTGCGTCCACATCAATAGGGACAAAGGTCAGGAATTCAAATTTCATAAACTGACCGTATTCATTCTTCTCATCCTTTTTGCAGAGAATCAGATTTTCCGTACGGATTCCATGCTTTCCTTCGATATACAGTCCCGGCTCGTCCGAGGTAATCATTCCCTCCTCCAATATTCCGTTGTCACAGCGCTCCGGAACCATTTTGAAACGGATTCCGTTGGGGCGCTCATGGACACTTGAAAGATATCCCACACCATGTCCGGTTCCGTGGTCAAAATTCAGTCCCCTGCTCCAGAATGGCTCTCTTGCCACATAATCCAGGCTTAAGCCTCTGCAGCCGTATAAAAACCGTACTGCCTGAAGGCGGAGCATACTGATGAGAACCAGGGTAAAATGCTCCTTTTCTTCTGCTGTCAGTTCTCCCAGTGCAATGGTTCTTGTGATGTCTGTGGTTCCCTCATAGTACTGGCCGCCGGAATCCACCAGATAAAAGCTTTTTGCATCTAAAACTGCATTGCTTTCCTCTGTAGCGGAATAATGGCACATGGCCGCATTGGGGCCGTAGGCAGAAATGGTATTGAAGCTGGGCTCAATATATCCCTCCTGCTCCTTTCTGAAGCCCTCCAGCTTTTCAGACGCACTCATCTCTGTAATGGTTTCTTTTCCAATCTGATGCTTTAGCCAGTACATAAACCTGGTTACTGCAATGCCGTCCTTAATATGGGCCTTCTTCTCATTCTCCACTTCCACCGGATTCTTTTTGGCCTTTGCCTCTGACGTAGGGTTCATCCGGTCAATGATCTCATTCTTCGCTGCCATAGCCTGATACAGGGCATAATTTCCCTTCTCCCGCTCAAACAGCACCTTTTCTCCCTGAAGCGCTCCTGCTTCCTTATAGATATCATTATATGGAAGAATCACAACACCCATAGACTCCAAGTATCCACAAATCTCATCATTAAGAACAGCTTCATTGATGAACAGACGAACGTCCTCCATAGTAATCATCACATAGGAAAGTACCACAGGGTTGTAAGAAATATCATTTCCCCTGATATTTAACAGCCATGCAATATCATCCAGCGTTGTAAGCACATGAACCGTGGCATGAACCTTTTTCATAGCGGCTCTTACATCTGCAATCTTATCTGCCGCAGGCTTTCCAGCATACTTTTTCTCCAGAATCCAGGCCGGTTCACTTGAAAGCTCCGGGCGCTCCTGCCAGATCATTCCCACCAAATCCTCTGTGCAGGCAATACGGGCACTCTTTTCCCTTAAATTTTTCTCCAGGCTTAAACCGGTAAGTGAATTTACTACCCTTCCGTCAAAGCCCAGACAGCCGCCCTCCGGTACATTTTCCTCCAGATATTCCTGTACAGACGGAACGCCCTCCTGCCCCATTTTCATCATTTTTACACAGCTGCCTTTTAATTCTGCGGCAGCCTGAACAAAGTATCTTCCGTCCACCCACAGACATGCCTCGTTCATGGTAATTACCGCTGTACCTGCTGATCCGGTAAATCCGGTAAGATATTTTCTGCATTTGAAATATTCTCCCACATACTCGGATTCATGGAAATCAGCCGTAGGCACCAGATAGGCATCCATCCGGTATTCCTTCATTTTCTCTCTTAAGCTCTGGATTCTTTCATCTGTTATATGCATCCTTTTTCCTCCTGTCTCTTTCCTTAAGCCTTTCTCAGCGCATCCTCAATGGCTGCACCTATGCCTTCATTATACGTCGGTTGGGCCCGCATTGCAAATGACATCTGCTCTGCTGTCAGTCCATTTGCGATTGCAGTGGCAATTTCCCCGATCATATCCGTTGCCCTGGGGCACATCATCTGTGCTCCTACAATGGTATTGCTGTAGGCTTCAAACACCAGCCGGATAAAGCCGTCCTGTTCCCCCGAGATAATGGAACGTCCATTTTCCTCCATGGAAAAATGACCACATCGCACCTTAAGCCCCCGCAGGCCCGCTTCCTCCTCCGTAAGGCCAACGGTAGCAATCTCCGGATCCGTATAAATACAGTTAGGCACAATGGGAAGGGAAACATACATACCGCTGGGTACTGACTGAAGCCGTATAGTATGAGGACGGCCGGCAATTTTTTCCACCACATATGTACCCTGGGCTGCCGCTACATGGGCCAGCTGAATATCTGCACACACATCTCCGATGGCATAAACACCGGGTTCACTTGTCTCAAACCCCGGTGAAACCGCAATTTTCCCATTTTTCATCTCAAGGCTCACATCCGGTCCGCAAAGCCCCTGTACATTCGGTTTACGGCCAATGGCCATCAAAACCTGACCTGCTCTGGTCCGGATGGGTTCACCTCCTTTGTTGGGGGTAATGACGCAGTTTAAGCCATTTTCCCCCTGTGACAGCTCCGTAACAGTAGAATCGCAGTAAACCTGGATTCCCTTTCTGCGAAGCACACGCTCAAGAGCCGTTGACATCACATCATCCATAGGGGCCATGAGATGCTTTTTCTTCTCCACAATGGTTACATTGGAACAGAGATTGTTAAACAGGGTGGCAAATTCCACAGCGATCACTCCGCCTCCCATGATGGTCAGCCGATCGAAATTCCAGCTTTTAGCCGCCAGAAGCCGGTCGCTGTTCCACACTCCAGGAAGATCTGCTCCGGGAATCTCATTCATCATCGGAACCGCTCCCGCTGCCAGGATCACCGTCTTACCCTCAAAAAATTCCCGGCCTCCCTCTGCCAGCTCTACCTCCACCGTACGTCCCCGGCGCAGTGTGCCTTTTCCGTATATTACCTCCACATGATTCTTCTCAAACAGTCCCTCTACACTTCCTCTGTACCGGTCCACTGCCTTCTTTTTGTAAGACTGCATTTTTTGAAAATCAAAGGAAATAAAATCGGTAGACACGCCAAATTCATCACAGTTCTGCATCATCCGGAACATACCGGAAGCATACAAAAGCGCTTTGGTTGGAATACATCCCCTGTTTACACAGGTACCGCCTATTTTCTTCGTCTCAATCACAGCCACCTTAAGTCCAAACTCCGTTGCCTTAAGGGCGGCTGTATAGCCTCCCGGCCCGGCGCCGATTACTATTACGTCAAACTGTTTTGCCATCTCATTCCTCCTCATATCCATCCAAAATGCCGGCAGGCATTCCATACCCCGTCCCGGTCAATGGGATCTGTCACATAATCGGCAGCCGCCTTCAGTTCCTCCACGGAATTACCCATGGCAATCCCGATTCCCGCCCTGGAAACAATCTCAAAATCATTCATACTATCCCCAAAAGCCACTGTTTGTGACAGATCCATTCTGTAATACTCACAGAGGCGCTTTAACCCCTCTGCCTTGGACGCCTCATTTTCCACTACATCTGCCCCGGTTTTTCCTGCAAACATGAAAAACTTACATTCCGGAAAATGCTCCTCAAGCTCTCTCACGCGATCCGGGCCTCCTATATAGGCCAATGTCCGCACCGGAAGCTCCAAAAGCTTCATAGGATCCTCAAAATGGCGGCTGGTCTCTCCCCAGCGCAGCACATCGATCCGCTCTACCTCCTCGGGCGCAGTATAATAATCCCCATTCTCCATCGTTGCGCCAAGAGCAATCCCTCGCTCCTTCCCAAATGCCAGTAGACGTTTCAAAAGCTTCTTGTCCATAGTATGCTCATACACTGTCTTCCCTTCCGCAACTACACGGGTGCCGTTCATATGGATTACCGCATCCGGCTGGAGCTGATCCCTGTACCCAACACTCAGGGGCAGATCCATATTTCGTCCGCTGGCAATCACGATCACATTATCTTTTCTCAAAATTTCCAGCGCCTTAAGAGCGCTTTCTGTAATTTTCCATGTCTTATGATCCAAAAGGGTCATATCCAGATCAAAACTGACGATCCGTTTTCTCATTCTGTCCATTTTCTCTGTCCTTTCCTGTCCTAAGCCAGTTTTATCCAGCAATGTATTTCATAAAAAACATATTTTTTTGGTAAAAATACTTTTCAAAATGAAAAATATATGCTATACTACAATAGTTCGTTCGACACGGAGTATGGCGTAGCTTGGTAGCGCGCTCGGCTGGGGGCCGAGAGGTCGCAGGTTCAAATCCTGTTACTCCGATTTTCTTTAACCTCAAAATTGCTTGATTTTACAAGGCTTTCCGGCTTTTATCATAGCAGTTTTGGGGTTCTTTTTTTGAAGACAATTGAAGACAAGCTTGATTTGTGGCCAAAATAGATGTGGCTTTTCTTCTTTTCCTGGTCTCACTTTCTCGAAATGGATTTTTTAGGTACTTAAATGTTGTTGCAATATCTGTATGCCCCAGTTGCTGCCGTATTGCTTCCAGATTTTCCCCTTCTGCGTCCATCCGGGATGCTACTGTTCGACGTATGCAATGGGTATACTTAAATTCTTTCCATCCAAGGGCTATTTCTGCTTTCGTCAGGCGATGAACAAACTGTATTTTTGTTGCCCGGTTCCCATCTGGATTACAAAAGATATACTCGGATAAAATCGTTGAATCTCTTCTTATTCTTTTAAAAATCGAAATCGCTTCATCCGATAAATCCAACTCTCTGTAACCGGCGGCACTGTCAGATTTCACTTGTTCCACCACCTTACCGTTAGCAACTTCTTGACGCTGAATAAAAATGGTTTCATTTTTCCAGTCGATATCTGACCATTTTAGCGCGCTTAGTTCTCCAACCCTCAATCCCAAGTCAAAATTAACCATTAACCCCAGATTTGCAATATTACCATTTTTCTGATAGCCTCGCTCAAATTCCTGACGAAGTTCTTCAATTTCATCAGGATAAAACACCAATTCAGCCGACGGCCTGCGTCTTGGGCTGCGGAATAAGTGATGATATTCAAGTTCTTCACTATTCCACGGATTTTCTGCAATATATCCTTTTCGCTTGGCATATTTTAAAGGGCCGGTAACTACAATTTTATGGTTGTTAAAGGTTTTAGCTGTCATATCATAAGTAGTTAAAACACCAATGGCCCATTCTTCCAAATCAATTGACTTAATTTTGTCTAATTCCATCAGGTCAATGGCTGTTCCCTCTACATATTTCAAATAACTGGCTCTATTTTGCTTTTTTGTTTCTTCACAATTTCTCTTTTTCCGAACTTTATAATCTAGCCATTCTTCAAAAATATCGTGAAGCCTCGGTTTCTGCCTTGGATGATACCAATCATACAGTTTATCTATTAAGGTAATCCTATCCGGTGCTTTCAAATTTCTCCTTCCATTCGTTTTTGTCTCGTCTGGCACATAAGTCCCATACCTTCCATCTGATAACTGTGTGATTTTATATTGATGCATTTCAAGTACACTACGTTCTTTTTTCGTCATGATAGTAGACCTGACCGTATCGAGGTCTATTATACCATGCGTTAAACAATTTTTCCATTCCTCAAAATTAATATCCATAATTTCCAAGAAGATGCAGCTTTCATAGATTGTTTTCAACTGTTCCTCTTGTGTTGTCTTGATTTTTTATTCCTCCGTAAAAAATACCGTTGTTAATAAATATGTAGTTGTATTTCTTGTCAACTTACTAATCTTACAATGATACGTTGATATAATTAAAGGTACATTCTAATGTTCCTTATCAAATATATAATCCTCCTTGTCATTATCATTGGTTAGGTCCTATCCATGATATTATGGTATCACAGGTTGTTTAACGCATCCACTCCGACCTATTTTAAAACTATGCAACTTTATTTTTAAATCAGCTATATAACAAAAACTGTTTTGTTTCTTAAGTTAATAGAATTATAATTTATCTTTTAGTGTATTATCTGTACTATAATTATCATTGAGCCACTCTATAATATTTCGTCTATCCGGAATATAATCAGTTTCAATATAACCCAACTTTTCATTTTCTAACCTACGAATTTTTTCTGTTTCTATAGATTCAAACATAAAGTTCATAAATTCTTTCATTTCCAAAATATTATTATTTACACATCTTGCAACTTTGTTAAAATCTTCGATGGTTATGAAATGTTGCATATTTTCTTTTGTATCATTCTGCTTTTCGTTTATGTAGATATAGTTTTCTATCATAATGTTTTGTTTATCTTCACATCCGCACAGAATTTTTCTGCAAGGTAATTTTTTATTACACCATGAAACACACAAGTCTTTTTATAACTATCATTTTCTAAAAAATAAACATATATCTTCACTTTTTCATAGATATTTATTTTTACTAAATTCTCTCCATTTTGCCTATCATCTTGATTCTCCGTTTCAATCTTCATATTGCCTCTTTCAATTGCTAATATATTTAAAGATACACCGGATAAACACGTACTCAAAAAAATTTTTCTATTGATATTTAAATCCTTAAGCAGTTTTTCCAATCCTAATGTTTTTACACTGGATTCATCTTCCTTTTTTATATTTACAATATTCGGAAACAATAATTTCCCTGAATATAACATGTTGCATACTTTCATACAATAATAATAATATAAACTTTCTCCGTTCGTTAATTCCATATATACATTATTAATTCTTTGAAAAGTATAAACTTCAACATTTTTTCCTAATTTAAAATCATACATAGTTGATTCGGCAATCTGTGATTTTTCGATGACACTCTTCATTGTTACTTTAGGGAAAATTGTTGATATCTCTTCCATTTTTCTCGAAAAATATTCACATGTTTTTTTATATGCACATATATTTTTTATATCAATAACAGTCTGTATATCTTGAGCTGGATAATTTTTTGCATGGGTCATAATTTTTTCCATCAAAAATATATCCTCTTTTGCTGATTCAGAAAATTCTATTTTATCCCCACTTTCAATCTCCTTTTGTCCAATCAATTCCAAATAATAATCATACAGTTCTTCGTTTTTCAATTCGCTAAAAGCTCTGTTAATATCTGCAAATATATTTTCATGAACCATTTTTCCTGAAATGAAATTATAAATCGTTTTTGGGGCTACTCCTGCTCTTTGAGCCAAATTTCTTGCTGTTAATTTTTCTTTTGTTTTTTTATTCTTTACTTCTTTATCTATTTCCATCTGCAATTTACAATATTCACACATCTTTTTATAAGCCCAACTATTGCTTAATTCATATTTTTTCATTAAATACCTCCCGGAATTTATCTCATAACACTATTACAGCCGAACAAAAGCAATAATTAAATTTCCATCTATGTATCTGATATTCCCTTAGGGCATATCCTTAGCTCTAAAAGTAAATTAATAGCATACCGCATTTAGCGGTATGCTATTATGATATGTCCTATTCTGCCGGGCACCCCCATATAGCTATATAATCATCAATATCTGCATATTTTTCTGCCCATTTTTGTGCCTCATCCTCCGTATACGGCACAATATCCTCATCGCCAGTGTAAGTATTATCCCCGTATGGGTGCCCCATACTTGTTAATGCTCCGCCGTAGCGGTGGAGGAAAAATTCTCCGTTTTCCTTTTGATATAAATCCTCCTCGTACGCTTGCAGACCTGTTTTGCCGTTCCACTCGCGTCCCACTAGATGTGCTGTATCGGTATCATACATTTTTCCTTCAATGATCTGCCTCATTTGCAAAAGCCTCCTGTTATTATAATATTAATTTGGATGGGCCCTTATCCATATAATATATATATAACATTTTGTATAACCGCTCAACTCCGTTTAGTTCCAAAAATGTGTATCTTTCATCAATATAGCAACATTGTGTTTTTATTTAGGTAAGTAAAAACGTATTGAAACTACAAGTTTCCTCAAAAGCCAAATTTTTTTCTTTTTCATAAGTACCTCCATGTTTCATTGTTTTTATGTCGATAAAAACTTTGGCTGTAGGGTGCTTTTGGCACGATACGTTTCTACGATGTATTATGATACACTTTCTTTTTCATATAAATTCCTCCATGTATTTTTAGTTTATATATAAAAACGCTATTGCGTTGTTGGCTTTATGAGGTGCTTTCAGCACGATACGTTTTGAGAAACACTTAAATCATTTTTGCTCTCTAAAAGAGAGCGTATCGGATAGCTTTGCTATCCTTCTCAGAAGTAACTTCTGAGAGCAAGATACGTTTTGGAATAAATTCCAAAACAAAAACAGCTACCAAATAAAAATATTTGATAGCTGTTTTGAAATTTTTACTTGTATTCAGGCTTAAACTGAATAGTTGTCTTTCCAAACTCCTCACCCAGAATTCCAAACTGGCTTAACATGGATTTGTCTGTTGGTACAACATACCCAGTAGCTTCACAGTACTGACCTAACTGTTGATACATTCCAAGAACATTTTTACGGTACACATCTTCTACAGTAAAGTATTTGTTCTGTGTGGTAGGTTCGTTTCCGAGCCAAATACCATTAACAAGGAATACTGGATAAGCATGTCCAATATCACCCATTTCAAAAGTTTTAAGACCTACTGCGTATCCCAATAAACCAGCAGCTTCGGTATATCCCTGGCATACAGCTTTACCTTTGACAAGGCAACCATACGCTCCATAGCTTACAGAATTGGACCAGCCTGTAGTATCTGCTTCGTTTGCAGCATCATGGTCATAAGTTGCTTCATGAATACGATTACAAATACGGGTAGCTTTTTCCAAATCAGAAGCATTTCTCCAGTCAAAGCTATTCATGAATGCCTTGACTTCACTAAGGAGTGCATTAACTTCAGGAGTTCCAGATGTTCTGTGTTTTTCTGGATATCCAGACAGTTCTGCAAGAACGGCTAAATTATAACCACCTTCTGGATAGAGAAGAGATATATCTTTTTCTTCAATTGCTTTCTGAGTAATATAATACTGTCCAGTAATCCCATCAGGTTTTGCATAACCCTGACTTGCACAGATTGGGCAAGGAAAATGTGCTCCATTAAAGCGTGGAACTAAGCCCGCAGCATCTTCATGACAAAAGTATTTTTCTACCATACCCTTTAATGGGAATTCATCAGAAGAAGTAGCGGTAGCATTGTTTGCATTTTGAGTCTGCACTACACCATCTACTACCCACTGTCCATCACCATTTACGGTGTAACCGTCTGGAGTTGTTGTGTTTGCGTACATGTTTCCATTGGAATCAAAGCAATATGATTTACCATCAATCCACTGCCAGTTATTTGTTACATAACTGCCATCATCATTCTGGTATTTCCATGTGCTTCCCTCCTGCTTCCACTGTCCTGCAAATGAAGTAGATGAAGCCAACATACTCAATGCTGCGGTAAGGGTTACGACCTTAACAAAACTCTTTCTCATAATTTTTCTCCTTTAAGCGTTTTATTAAGGTCGCAAATCCTAATACTCCGCTCCACCAGAGAAAATAATGATAACAAATTTTGTTAATTTTTTTATTCTTTACTCATTTATTATAACATAAAAGTTTTCTCTTTAAAGTAAATAGATTCTACGACCTTAATACAATTTATTATTTTATATTTGAATACCTTATTAAAATTTCCCCATATTATATTATCAATGTACAATTTTATAATATTCCTTTGTTATTTGATGAATATTCAATAACGTATTGTGGTGCATAGCATCACTTCAAAGGCCAATTCCTTTTAATAAAATAATAGTTTTATTTCTCTATTCTGATTATACAATCCCCTTTTTGAAAATACAAGTATTTAGAATTATTTATTATAGGAAATCCTACTAGTAGGATTTCCTATATGTAGTTTTTCCTACAATATGCAGATAATAGAGCTGTATTGGAAGGAGGTTTCAATAAATGGCAATCACTTACAAAAACTTCTGGTCATGGATTAAAGCACATAATATTTCTCAATATAGACTGACTAGAGAATACAATATTAATCCTTACTATCTTGACATGCTTCGTCACGACCAGCCAATGACGTTGGATACCATTGATAAAATCTGCAATACTCTTGGATGTGACATCTGTGATATTGTATCTCACATACCGGATGAAAACAAATTCAAAAATTAATATTGGGATAGTTATCAATATTTTTCATTTCTGGCTTGACCATGACTTACCCAAAACCAATTTTCTTGTCAAGGGCTTGCCGCAAGGGGCATTTTGCCCCCTTGACTGGAAAATCGGTTTTGGGTAGCATAAACAGCAGGCAGAAATTTATCCCAACATTAAATTAACCAACACAGACGTTTTAATTCCTTTGGCTTTCGTATTCAGTTTCTGGGCCACACAAATTCTATGTCGACCATCTAAACACCCCCAATACCCTTCTGACATATTATAATATATATCGACAGGCCTCTGGAACGATGCTGTCAAAAGCAACCTAGCAATACCTAGACAATATTCTGGTGTGTTTTCTTCAGGCCGTTTTTTGAAATACAAATTTTCGGGAATAAAGTAAAAATCAACTGCTGATAATCCTTCAATCGGACATTTACCAGTACATAACTTGCAGCATTCATCCTTACTAAAACGGTATCGTATTTTATCTTCCTGTTCTGGCTGGAAATAGCCGTGCTTTATTGCATACACCTTTTTCATTTATTCTCAATCCTACCTTTCTTTAAAATAATATGATTTCTGCAACCGGCAAAATCCATTTGGGGTGAGTAAAAGCAATTCCTCCCCCAAATTTTGCAGCTGCTCCGGGCGAATCAAATAAGCTAGTCGCTTACTTGTTCCGTTGCTTTCTCCATGCAATCCAAAAATCCCCTTATAATTTCTCGTAATTTCCGTCTTGTAATATTGCCCCACCATCTTTGATATTTCTTCTGCTGTTGCCGGGTCCATGGCCGACAGTACTACCTTATAAGCAGCATTATCCGTGATAATCTTCCGCACCTTTTCTCCATATACTTTATCCAACTGACTGTAAGACTGCATAATCAGACATATGGTACACCCTTTACTCCGCAACGTTGCCATGCCGTCTGTAATACTGCTGATTTTTCCCAACCGTGGAAATTCATCTAACATAACCAGCACTCGCTGTTTCCCATAATCTGGAAATCTCATCATCCCACGGAAAAACTGATTCACTATCATACACAGCAGAGCATGCCAGTTTTCAAGCCTATCTTCTGGAATTTCCAAGAAAATTCGATTTCCCTGTAACAGCATGGACGGGGAAATTACCTTTTTTCTCAAAAGCGTTCTCTGTACTGCCGGGTCAGTAGCAAATAGTTCTATTGCATTTAAAACATTCTGGATAATGGACGATAGGGTCTTTTCGCTCGTTTCCTGGAAATGTCCCATATGTGCTTTTGCGTCCTCAAAATTAGAGTCCATAATATCCTCAATAAGCGTTGAAGCCTGGGTTTTATATACAATTTCATTTATTTGTATAAAATCATAGTTATTATGAAATGCCCATGTATACGCACCAGCCAAGTAACGCCTTGCAGATATATCCCAGAATGGATCATCTGTATTTTTATCTGGAATAATGGCCATTAAAATATCATTCAAAGCATGTGAAAAATCATCCGTACCAGCACTTTGCAGCATTAAAAATGGGTCGTAGCCGTAAGTACTCTCATTAAATGGGTCAAAAATAATATTATTCGGCATATCATAGCTTTTTTCCAGCAGTTCCCCTTTAATATCAATGGCAAATAACCCTCCTGTCCAAGTAGATAGGGTGGGAATGGCAAGTGCAGATGTTTTTCCGCTGCCCGGTGCTCCAATAATAATAATGTGGCCATCCTCTTGCTGTGGTTTCCCTATTTTATCCAGTCCGTAGCGTCCAAAATAAAATCCTGGCCCACTATTCAAGTGGATTTTATAAGACGGAGCCGGACGCAGTTGCTTACGTTCAACAATTGGCATTCTGCGTTCCTCTCGTTTGGTCACATCAAACACAGATAACTTAGTAAATTCTCGTTCGCCACAGATAAAATTCTTCAAATTCTCTATGGATATTCCAATTGCTGGAATCCAGCAACCTAAATCCAGAAAAAATTTTCCTTTTATACCCTTGCCAGATACAGCCATAAAGACTCTGTACGCAGCCATCATGATTAGAGTAATCCATATACCGGTAAACTCCACAAAAAACTTCACTTCCTTTTCCCAGCTATTCCTATTATCCTCTTCCCTTTCCTCTGCCTTTTTTACAGCTGTCTTTTTACCTCCGTACAAATTTATTCGTCGCTCTCCGGTCAAATCGTTAATTAGCTTTTCATAATGACGCTGCTTATCTTCTGAATATTCAATATCGCGTATTTTTTTAAATCGTTTTTCCCGAAATTCCAAATCCTGTTCCAACGGCTCCAAAAAATTCCTGGGATTCAAATTCAACTTTATATCTTCATCGCTCGTAGTCCCATTCCCGCTTTTTTGTATGCATCTTCTTATTTTCTCTCTGTTGTCTTGCATTTTCTCTCTTCTCCTTTCGCAGTTCAATCGTTCGTTCAATTGATTCCTTACTATAGAGTTCCCCAAGCCTTCTTTGATGACATGGTTTCATTTTTCGAGTATCATTTTTATGGAATTCTTCTGGAATGTAGAGGAAACAACCTTTCCTGTCCGTTTTTACTTCCACGCCATAATCATCCTGCATAATATAGCAAAACTCATCTACTGACTGTGCTTTTTGTTCTGCTCTCTGTATTGACCTTCTAAGCCGGTCTTTCCAAGGTACCTCTCCTTTGGTCATTAAAGCAACTTCTGCACGGGCAAATCTTTCATTCGCTCTTCTTCCCGGATTTACCAAGCTTCTCTCATAGCCATGCTCTTTACATATCTGATTTCCTTTTTCCATTAGACGACATGTGAAATCTCTCGTTGCCTGAAAACTCTTACCAGCCTTGATTTTTTTATCATCACTGTCTTTATACGCCACATTATTCACAATAATATGACAATGACTGTGAATGGGCCGGTCTTTGTAGTGCACAGCGGCAAACCATTGATAATTGCTGATTTCTGTTTTTTCACATAACTCCTCAGCCATTTTCTGCACTTCTTCCGGTGAAATTCTCTCGTTTTTTGTATTAAAACTGACAATCACATGATAATAGGTACGGTTCCTTTCATTTTTATCCTTTTGGAAATAGTCAGCCATGTCCTTGAAATCTTCTTCTGGATGGTCCAGAGAACAACCAGAAGCAAAAATATAATCAGAGCTTGTTTTATCTTTTCTGGTAATATATTCATAAATTCCACGGACTGCTCTATGACTCGGCAATATTCGGATAATCGGCATTTAACAGACTTCCTCTCTGTTCAAATTTCGTATACTTTCCCGGATACTAGCAAACTCCTGCCTTAATAACATGACCTCTTGTTCTAACATGGGGTTGTGATATTTATAGGACTGCTTCACAAGCTGGTTTAAATTGTTACCAATACGATTAACTGCAACAATCATTTCCGGCAATCCTTTTACTACATAAATTGTCTTTCCCAAGGCTACATATCGCAAATACTCTGACACATTTAATCCAGCAAGTTCACATTTAGACAGAATTCTTTGTTGCTGGCTCGGTGTAACCTTAAAGCCTAGCAATATGGTTTTTCTTTCACTCATAATGATTTTCTCCTTTCACCAATAACCGGCGGGCGCAGGGTGGGTTCCATAGGGAGGGGTTATCCTCCCTTGGCCAGAGGTGTTATTGTGTTAAACAATAACGTATCTGGTCTGCTGCCGCCAATTCACTTTTCACCCCTAAATTTACGGAAAGTAAGGCAGCATTTTTGATGGGAATGCCCCATTGCAGAGCTGCGTCAGGCAGCGCTGTAATGGGGTAGAACCAGCAAAAACCCACCCTGCGCCCACCAATTTTTTTACTGCCATGGCAATTTTTCTGCCTGCAATTTTTCTTTCAGCTGCAAAAACCATTCTGAAACGTCAGTATAAATTGACTTCAAATTGACAGCAGCCAGAGGAAATAAAATCAATGCAATACATACCGTACAAAATATTTTTGTAATTTTTAATAAAATTTCTACCTGCATTTTCCGTTTGCAATACTTCAAATTTTTCAACATACATTCTCTCCTTTTCAAAAAAATAAACCGCTGCTATCATACGATAACAACGGTTCTGTGTCTGATGATGCCTACCTGATACGGTCGGTCATCCTCCTCTCAATATTTTATTTACGGTTTTGAAGACAATTTGAAGACAACACCAACTTATAGCTGAAAACCATTGATTTTACAAGGTTTTTCCTTCGAGTAACAGTTCAAATCCTGTTACTCCGATTTTTTCTTTAAAATCAAGGGTTTTCGATGATTTTTGTCATCGAAAGCTCTTATTTTTTTGATTACCCTTTCGCTAATTTTCATTTGCCTGCATCTATTTTAAATATATCTTACCATTCCCTATAAAAGATTGCAATATTTCAATATTCTGGTTTTTCATATTGGTTTAAATCCCTGTTTTCATAAATACAACGCTTACCATTTCTCAGCCAGACTCTGCATCAAAAAAAATGCTGCAAAAAAACATGAGTACTACAAAATACTAAAAAACTGCAGCTTCGGTTATAACGTTGTTCCTGATAAGGTAACATTATAACCGAAGCTGCTCAAATAAAACCAATCAATGAAAACCGCCGCAAAACACAGCAAACTTTCAGTTTCCAGTTTTTGAAATTCATATATCAGACAATCGTCACATACTCATAATCACAATATCCCTCTGAGTTCTTATTTTCTTTGGAACAGGACCACAGGCAAAGCTTTGCCCCCGTCCAGGTAGCCCGGCTCAGCGGAAATTTCTCTTGAATCTGTGTAAAATGCACACCATCCGTGGAATACGAAAATTTGTAGGTTTTATCGTCTGATAAACTCATGGAAAGCCATAATACATTTCCTTCCAGTTTACTGGAGAACACAAGCCTCTCTTCTGCCTCTCCATGGAACATTTTTTCTGTAACAATTCCCCTATAACAGCGAATCTCCATCTTCTCTCCTGTGCTGTAGAGTCCGGCATATCCATAGATATGTCCTTCCACTCCTATCCCACCGAAGTCTCCCGCTTCTTTCCCTGTAAGCTCCATCTTAACTGTCATGGTCAGCTCTTTTTTCTGTGGGATCTGAGTCAACACATTGGGCGCGTACCACAAATAATTCTCCCGCTCCGGATTTTTCCAGCAAAAAAGCCTTAAATAACCTGGTCGGTCCGTCAGTGAATAGTAAGCACTGTTTGGATTAGCCTGCCACTGCCATTGAAGTCCCAGATGTTTTTCCTCAAAATCATCCGACTGGGCAATGGCATATGACGGCATATCCTCTTCTGGCATATACCAGCTTTCCACTGGTTCCCCAATTCCATCCCCATTTTGATCCTGACCAATGAACGGCCATCCATCTGCAAAACACATAGGCTGAAGATGAACGATGCGTCCCAGTTCGATCACATCCTGAAAATGAATAAACCAGTCTCGTCCATCTGAGGAAGTAACCCATCCGCCCTGATGAGGGCCATTAACTGCTGAATTTCCCTGATGCATTACAATTTTGTACTCATACGGTCCATAAACGGAACGAGAACGAAGGCAAGACTGCCATCCATCTTCCACTCCGCCGGAAGGCATAAGAATATAATAATATCCATTTTTTTTATACATCTTCGGCCCCTCTGTGGTAGGAGCTATCTGTTCTCCGTCGAAAATCAGTTTTGGTTCAGAAAGCAAACCACGGCAGTTGGGATCTATTTCCACCATAGAGAGGCGGTGTTTCATTCCACAACGGCTTTTAGCATAGGCAAAAACCATATATGCCTTCCCATCTTCATCCCAGAACGGACATGGATCGATCCATCCCTTAGACTTACACAGAAGATTCAGTTCAAATTCCCCATAGGGATCTCTGGAACGGGCTACCAGAATGCCCTCATCTACTAAAGGAATGAATACGAAGAAAGTTCCCTCATGGTACCGGATCGAAGATGCCCATGTACCTGATCCATGAGAAGGAAAATCATATTTTTCAAAAGGAAGTGAGGAAACACAATGGTTAATCAGCTCCCAATGTACCAGATCCTTTGAATGCAGCAAAGGCACTCCTGGAAGGTAGGTAAATGAAGATGACACCATATAATAGTCTTCTCCGACCCGAATTACATCCGGATCAGAATAATCAGCATATAAAATTGGATTCTGATATTGCTGCATATTCAATTTCCTCCTTTACCCTTTCAGACCAGAAGTAGCAATTCCCTCTACAAAATACTTCTGGGCTGCAAAAAACAGAATGATCAACGGAATTACAGATACCAGCGCCATGGCCATAACCTGGTTCCACTGAATATTGGATGTTACGTCAATGCTGACTCTAAGAGCCAGAGACAGTGGAAACTTGGATACAGTATTAATATAAATATTGGTATTGAAGAAATCATTCCATGTCCAAAGGAACTGGAACAGTCCTGCTGAAAACAGGGCCGGCTTTAACAATGGAAGAAGAATCTTCATAAAACACTGGAAAGGACCACAGCCGTCAATATAAGCAGATTCATCCAGATCTCTGGGAAGTCCTCTTAAAAACTGCACCATCATAAACACAAAAAACGGATAGCATGCTACTGCTGCGGGAGCATAAAAGGTCATATAGGAATCCAGCCAGCCCAGCTTGTTAAACAAGGCATAGCGCGGAATGATAATAACAGCATTTGGCAGCATCAGAGTTGCTATCAGCACCATAAACAGCGCCTTGTTTCCTGGAAAATCGAAACGTGCAAAACCATAAGCCACAATAGAACAGGATACCAAAGTCAAAAAGGTTGTAGGAACCACCAAAGCAAACGTATTGATAAAATACTGAGCATAGGTATAAGTTCCCGTTGTCTTCCATCCTTTCACAAATGCTTCAATCACCCAGCTCTCTGGCAGAAGGCGCAGACTTCCAAAAATTTCATTGTTTGTCTTAAAACAGGCAAAAAACATCCATATAACCGGAAAGAGCATAGCTACACCGCCGATAGCCAGAAAGGTGTAGGTAAACCCATTTTTTATTCTTTTCTCTCTCATGGCTTCCTCCTAATTATCATAATAAACCCACTTCTTTGAAGTAGCAAACAGCACTGCAGTCATGATCAGGATCACAATGAACAGAATCCAGGAAGTGGCACATGCATACCCCATCTTGAAATATTTAAAAGCATCTGTATACAACTTCATACCCAGAACGTAGGTACCTTTGTTTGGTCCTCCGTTCGTAACTACAAAAGCAGAGGTGAAATTCTGCAGGGCAGTAATCAGCTGCATAATAATATTGAAAAATGCGATGGAGGTAATCATAGGGAGGGTGATCTTGAAAAACATTCTCGGTTTGGATGCCCCATCAATTCTGGCAGCCTCGTAAAGTGACTGCGGAACCTGTTTTAAGGCTGAAAGAAACAATACCATGGAGGAACCGAACTGCCAGATCTCCAGCATACATATGGTAACTAACGCCATATCTGGTGTCCCCAGCCATTTCACTGGTTCAATATTAAAACAGCCCAGAAGACTATTTACAAAACCATCGTTCATAAACAGCACCTTCCACAAAATTGCCACAGCTACGGAACCGCTGAGCAGAGACGGAATATAATATACTGTACGAATAAAATTAATCCCCTTTAAATTTTTATTTAAGATTACTGCAATGATCAGAGCAAGTACAACCTTTCCAGGTACTGTAATGAACGTATATTTCAAAGTAACAATTAGTGAATTCCAAAATTCCTTATCTTTCGTAAAAAGCTTTATATAATTAGCAAATCCCACAAATTCCGGCTTGCTGAAAATATCATAATCTGTAAATGAATACACCAGGGAGCAAATAAATGGATACAGCTGGAATAACAGAAATCCGAATATCCAGATACTCACATACATGAATCCAATCTTATTCCGTTTGGTCCAGCCTCCGTGCATGGATCCTGACTTTGCGCCTTTTTTTGCCATCTTGTCCTCCTTATCCCTGAAACGGCCCGGGAATGATACCCGAGCCGCCTGCAGATCCTTTTTATCTCATATTTCCGTTGCTGCTTTTTACTGTTAATCCAAAGCACTCAGATAATCATTTAAGAGTTCAATGGCATTATCAGCTGCCTCTTCAGGAGTGCTCTGTCCGTAAGCAATGCTTTCTACTATTTCCTCCTGAATCGCGTAAACCTCGGCACTTGTGGTATACCCCTTGTCACTCTTTCCATTTAATCCTGCAGACAAATCAACAGCCTTTACCACAGTCTCATCTAACAGCCCCTTATCTGCACATAAGCTTCTGCCAGTTGTAGTTGGCGGAATACTTCTTACATCCTTTAATGTCTCCTGGGCAGTTTCATTATTATAGAAGTAGTTTAAGAATTCCACGGCCTCTTTTGCATGGGGCGAATTCTTATTTACGGTCATATACTGTGGCGTATCTGCAAAGAAACCATCATTAATGCGGTCATCTGCCATTGGCATCTGCACAACCGTACACTCCGCTTCAGAAATAGCATCCATCAGCAAATTAATGTTAGAGGATGCACCATAACCGAATACAAACTTTCCATTCATCCATTTTGGATTCGTATGAATCTGTCCTTTAAATGTAGCACTGTCCTCAGCAGGCTCAAATACACCCCAATCATAGCAATCCTTAATGTATGTAAGAGCCTCTACGAGTTCATCCCTTGTAAATCCAAGCTTCTTTTCACTGTCGATAATAAAGGAATTTCCAGTTTTCTGACGAAGATAAGGCCGCAGTACATACTCACATAAAATATGGGTATCTACGTTCATATAGTAGTACTCTGGATTTTCTGCATGAAGCTTCTTGCCGTCCTCTAACATACTCTCCCATGTGATCTGTTTTGACAGATCCACACCACAGACATCCGCAGCCTCTGTGTTAGCCACAGTTGCCAGACAGGACATACCGGTTGGAAGTGCTAACAGCTTTCCATCAAATGTACCAAACTGATCAATAAAGTTTTTATCAAAACCGGATGTATCAAAAATATCCTTGTACTCATAAAAATCCACAAAGAAATCACCTCTTGACACAAAATCCGGCAAAGAATCCACATTCTGCTGCATAATATCCGGTGCAGTACCGTTTGCCAGCATGGTAGAAACCTTATCAATGTAACCCTGATCTGAGTTCATCTCAGCCTCAATTTTGATCTCGGGATGAAGCTTCTGGTACTGGTCAATTACTGCCAGCGTTGCCTCATTTCTCTCATCGCCGCCCCACCACATAAAACGCAGTGTAATCTGCTCTTGAGAAGCAGTCTCACTCTTCGCACTCTGATCTTCCGTTTTGGTATCAGAAGCAGTGTTTGCCGACGGTTCATTGGTACAACCTGTAAGAACACCAGCCGTCATTATCCCCGCCATCACAAGACCTGTAAGCTTTTTTCCATGTTTCATGTTGCCATACCTCCCATATTTGCTTTCACGCTTTGTTTACATTTTGTCTCTTCCTCATTTGACTGCCTTTATTGTACATAAAAAAAACACTTCTGTTAAGAAACTAAGCTTAACAAAAGGTATCTCTGTTTAACCAAACATCCTAATCGGTATCATTTTCTATGATTTTTCTTCCTGAACCACGATCTATGGTTCAAAAAATGTTTTACAGATGATTTTTCTGTGAAGATTTTATATAATATAATTACACAATACCTCGGCTATACAGCTCCTTCAAAAGCTTGTTTTCAAAACACACATTTTGTTTAAGAAAGGACACGATCTATGTACCAAGTAATCATTGCAGACGACGAAGCGAAAATACGAAGCGGACTGGCCAATCTCTTCCCATGGAATCAGCTGGGATTTGAAATCGCTGCAGTTTGTTCTAATGGAAAAGAGGCCTTGGATTTCGCCATGGAAAATCCAGTAGATCTGGTTCTCTCCGATATACGGATGCCCATTATGGATGGTCTGGAGCTGTCCCGGTTGCTTCTGCCAAAAAAGCCCGTAAAAATGGTATTTTTCAGCGGTTATCAGGATTTTAACTATGCCCGTCAAGCCATGAAAAACGGGGTTTCCGATTATCTTTTAAAGCCTGTGAAATATGAGGATCTCTCTGACTGCCTCACCAGAATTCGGGAAACTCTGGACATGGAAAAAGGACTGGCACAACCTGAAGAGGAAAATTTAAGTTACTACGAAAAAATTATCAACACTGTTACCAGCTATCTGGATCAGGAATACCAAACTGCCAGCTTAGAGCAGGCGGCCCGTCTGGTATCTCTAAGCCCCAATTATCTTTCTCGGCTGATGAAAGATCACTCGGCTCTTAGCTTCTCCGATTATCTTCTCAAAAGCCGTATGGAACATGCTGCCAATATGTTAAAGGACATCCATTTCAAGCAGTATGAAATTGCTTACAGAGTAGGATATGATAATCCAAAGAATTTCTCCAGAGCCTTCCACCAGTATTTCAAAATGACTCCTACACAATATCGTAACTGCAGCGGAGTTACAGAAAAACGCAACGAAAAATAAAGGACATTGATTCCCATGAGAAAACGCAATTTTATTAACTGTTTTTTTTACTATTTTGCCATTATTACGCTCCCTCTTTTAATGGTTTTTCTTTTCTTTTTATTTTTTGTCATTCAGGAAAAGAAACAGGAGATTCAATCCAATGCAAAGCGCTCCGCTCAGGCGGCCAAGGACAATTATTCTCTGGTTATGGATACTGCCGCTACCCAGTATGATATTCTGGCGCGCAATCCAAGGCTCTCTATTTCCCTGAGAAATTTCCTTTCTCATGAGAAAGCGAATTATCTGGATGTAGTTCTTACCAACAGCATCCTTTCCAATTTTACCTCGCTCACCAACAATGCCCCTTATATTGCCTCCGTATATTATTATCTGGACGATTATGATTCTATTCTTACCTCAGACACAGGAGGAATTGTAAAATTATCCCGGTTTTCCGACTTAAGCTGGAAGGATTCCTATGACTCTTCGGATAAAGACCAATGGCTGGAACGCAGACAGATGCACCAATACTCCTATGCAGAACCGATTCCTGTACTTACCTACTTCAAGAAATTAAATATGTTTCGCGGCGTAGTAATGGTCAATATTTATGAGGAACAGCTCAAACAACTGATAACCACCAGTTCCCAGTTAGATTCTTTCTTTATCCTGGATCAGAATGGAAATTTTCTCCTAGAAGCAGGGAAAACAAAACAGTTTACCCATGAAGATCGCGGCCTTCTTGCAAATAAGCTCTCCTCTGTTTCTCTGTCCCCCTTTGAAGGCTGGTTTCCTTTCAGCAATGGTTCCTGCTATACTCGAATGATACCAGCAGACTGTGATACCTATATTGCCGCCTGTATCAGCTACTCCAATTATTATCGCGATTTTTATCCGCTCCTGCTGCAGTTGCTCATGGTGCTGGCTGCAATGGTTTTTGTATCCCTATGGATTGCCTTTACCATCACACGAAAAAATTTTCAGCAAATCGACTACTTTGTAAATCTATTCTCTGATGCAGAGCGCGGTGTATTCCGCCAGGAAAAACCTGACTTTCTCAGAGATGAGTATGATCTGGTACTCAACAACATTGTCCAGCTGTTCTTAAACCAGACCTTCCTAAAAAATCAGCTGGCCCTAAAGGATCAGAAACAGAAATTGGCGGAGATGAAGGCACTTCAGCTGCAGATCAATCCCCATTTTCTCTTTAACACCCTGCAAACTCTGGATTTCAAGGCGTTAGAATATACCGGGCAACCCACAGCCATGAATCAGATGATCCAAGCCCTGTCAGATATTCTCAAATATTCCCTCCAGAATCCACATTCTATGGTGACTTTAAAAGATGAGATTGACTATCTGAAAAAATATGACAGTATTCAACGCTGCCGCTATGAAGACAAATATATTTTGTACTATGAATACGAAGAAACCCTTGAAAATCTTCCCATAATGCGGCTGATTTTACAGCCCCTGATTGAAAACAGCCTGTACCACGGCATCAAGCCCTTAGATGATTCAGGTTTTATCAAGCTTCGTATTGTAAGACGAAAAAATCATCTGATCGTTTCCGTCATTGACACAGGTGTGGGAATGGACCGCCAGGCAATCACAGCACTCTATAAAAGAATAGACAATCCCGACAGCGACAACATTGGTCTTACTAATGTAAACAGCCGTCTGGTTATGAAATACGGCCCGGAAGCACATTTAAAAATCAACAGTAAAAAAGGAATGGGGACTTGCATATCTTTCCGAATACCAATTTAAAACTGCAGTTTTTCTAACCTGAATTCATATAGCTTCTTAGTATAAAAAGGAGTGAGCATCCCCCTTCCTATGCTCACTCCCTGATATTCCACGCCCTCTTTACGGAACGCGGGCCTTTTTACATCCCCAACTGAAACAATCCCTTCATTGCAGGATAAATCTGCTTAAATACCTGATACCGCTTTTCGTATTTTTCCACCAACCCAGTCTCCGGCTCAACGGTATCAACAATCTTCACCAGCTTCTCTGCCGCTTCTTCCACCGTTTCAAATTCCCCGCAGCCGACTGCTGCCAGCATAGCGCCCCCATATCCGGGGCCTTCTTCGCTTTCAATCACATCGACCTTCAGATTCATTACATTCGCGATAATTTTCTTCCACAGCAGACTCTTTGCCCCGCCGCCGCAGATTTTGGTACGCTCAATCTGAATCCCCAGACTTCTGGCCACTTCCAGAGAATCTCTGAGTCCAAATGCCACACCTTCCAAAACAGCCTGCGTCATGTCCTCTCTTGCTGTATCCATGGTCATTCCGATAAAAGCGGCTCTTGCTTTGGGATCATTGTGAGGCGAACGTTCTCCCATCAAATAGGGCAGATAGTAAACATGATTTTCACCCAGTTTTGTAATACTGTCCTGCTCTCTTTCATACTCTGTTGTCTTTAAAATTTCATCCATCCACCACTTATTGCAGGAAGCAGCGCTGAGCATACATCCCATCAGATGGAAGCTTCCATCTGCATGAGCAAAGGAATGCAGTGCATTGTGTTCATCCACTCCGAATTTTTTACTGGAAATGAAAATAGTTCCGGACGTTCCAAGTGAAATATTGCATTTTCCCTCTCCGACGGTTCCAGTCCCCACAGCAGCCGCTGCATTGTCTCCGGCTCCTGCTACGACCCTCACCGCTTCCGTAAGCCCCAGCCTGTCTGCAATTTCTTTCTTCAATAAACCAACCACTTCATAGCTTTCAAACAATTGCGGAAGCTGTTCTTCTTTCACTCCGCAAATATCCATCATTTCTCTGGACCAGCATTTATGCTCCACATCCAAAAGCAGCATCCCTGAAGCGTCAGAATAATCCGTACAATGGATTCCCGTAAACATATATGCCAGATAATCCTTGGGCAGCATAATTTTGCTGATACGGGAAAAATTTTCCGGCTCATTTGCTTTCATCCAGAGAAGCTTCGGTGCGGTAAAGCCTGCAAATGCGATATTTGCTGTATATTTAGATAATGCTTCTTTTCCGATTACTTCATTGAGATGCTCTGTTTCCTTCGCTGTTCTTCCGTCATTCCAGAGAATCGCAGGGCGGATCACCTGATCCATCTCGTCCAGAACCACCAGTCCGTGCATCTGGCCGCCAAATCCGATTCCTGCAATCTGTGTTCTGTCACACTCTGCTGTCAGTTCTTTCATTCCCTCCATAGTTTTTTCAAACCAGTCCTGAGGATTCTGCTCGGACCAGCCGGGATGAGGAAAATACAGGGGATATTCCTTTGATACAATTTTATGAATGGTTCCGCCCTGATCCATCAGCAGCAGTTTCACTGCTGATGTACCAAGGTCAATGCCTATATATAACATGTTTCTCTCCCTTTATTTCCACGGATTCTCTGTAGGATATCTTACTCCCGCAGGCTGGTTATAACCGATTTCCTCAACAGGAACCCCAATATACTTAAATACCTCAAACAAAGCCTTTCCATGGTTTCCAAATGCAACTGCACCATGATGTGGGAAATTCTTTTCAATCAGCACATGGCGGTAAAATCTTCCCATTTCAGGAATTGCAAATACACCAATGGAACCGAAGGAACGGGTTGCAACAGGAAGAACCTCTCCCTGTGCAATATAGGCTCTGAGCTTACAGTCAGCCGTGCTCTGCAGACGGAAGAATGTAATATTTCCCGGTGCGATATCTCCCTCTAAGGTTCCCTGTGTCACCTCTTCCGGAAGAGAACGTGCCATGATCAGCTGATATTTCATTTCACAGAAGGACAGTTTTTCAGACGGCGTATTTCCACAGTGGAATCCCATAAAGGTGTCTTTATGCGTATATGGAAACTTGCCTTCTATTTCTTCTTTATACATGTCTGCCGGCACATTATTATTGATATCAAGGAGGGTTACCGCATCTTCGCTGACAACGGTTCCGATCAATTCACTCAAAGCACCGTAGATATCTACCTCACATGATACCGGGATTCCCTGAGCGGTCAGACGGCTGTTTACATAGCAGGGTACAAATCCAAACTGTGTCTGGAACGCCGGCCAGCACTTTCCTGCAATTGCCACATATTTGCGGTACCCTCTGTGCTCCTCAATCCAGTCCTTTAAGGTAAGCTCATACTGTGCCAGCTTTTCAAGGATCTCCGGCTTCTTATTTCCGGCGCCAAGCTCCTCTTCCATTTCCTTCACAACCGCCGGGATCCGCTCATCTCCAGCATGCTTGTTAAATGCCTCAAACAGATCCAGCTCTGAATTTTCTTCAATTTCAACTCCTAAATTGTAAAGCTGCTGAATGGGTGCATTGCATGCAAGGAAGTTTAACGGGCGCGGTCCGAAGCTGATAATTTTCAAATCATTCAATGCGATCACTGCTCTTGCAACCGGACGGAACTCTGCGATCATATCCGCACATTCTTCGGCGGTTCCAATGGGATACTCCGGAATATAGGCTTTGATATTTCTCAGCTTCAGGTTATAGCTTGCATTGAGCATTCCGCAGTAAGCATCGCCGCGGCCCTGAATCAAGTTGTCCCCACGCTCCTCTGCCGCAGCCACAAACATCTTCGGTCCGTCGAAATGCTTTGCAAGCAGTGTTTCAGAAATTTCAGGCCCAAAGTTTCCAAGATATACAACCAGCGCATTGCAGCCGGCAGCCTTGATATCTTCCAGCGCCTGCACCATATGAATCTCACTTTCCACAATACAAATGGGACATTCATAAATATCCCTATCCCCATATTTTTCCCTGTATGCTTTTATCAAAGCCTCTCTTCTGCTGACAGACAGACTCTCCGGAAAACAATCTCTGCTTACTGCTACTACTCCGATTTTCAATTCTGGCATATTTTTCATTGTATGTACCCACCTTCTTATTATTTTAAACTGTTACATTTTCACCCTTTAAGCCGCAGAATGCACCTACAATCCCAGCTTCCTCATGTGCGATCAGCCATTTGTTTTTGGCAGCAAGCAGTCTGTCCTCTCCCTCTGCCCCTGCTGCAAAATCCAGCTCCGTATTCGTTCCTTTCGGCAGCACAACCACACATCGGAAACCATTTTCACCCTCTGCCGTACATGGCGCATAGTGAAGTGTTGTTGCATAAACCTCAATCACCGTACCTGCAGGTACAAAAAAAGCCTCCACGCGAGAAGTGTCATATGTATCGTCTGCTTCAATATCCTGCTCCCGTCCAAGGAGCAGAACAAGGTTGTTTACTGCAATATTAATTTCAGAAGAACGATGATATTCCAGCCCGTTCAGCTTTCTGTTATCACCATTGCAATATCCGATTTGAATTGGAAGGCCGCCAAATCCGCGGTTTTTCATCTCCTCTGCATCAGGCAGAGCCTCCATTTCTTCCACAGACGGAACATATATGACTTCTCTTGTCAGAGGCGTATGCTCCATTTCTGCCAGGATTCCGTCCACATGATATCCCGTCAGAATTTTACCGTACTTTTTAAATGATTTCTCATTTATATTCTGAATCTGCATCATTGTCTCCTTTCATATTAGAATGTTTTCTATTAAGACCATGATAACCGTTTCATTTTATCTTATCGACCTTTTATTTATCCAAACAACTGCACTTTTTTGTCTTTTTTATATCTGTCCGGATGAATGGGACGATTCTGTTTTTCTTTGCAGATACGCACTTGGAAGCATTCCATATTTCTTCTGAAATGCCTTTGAAAAGGCTCTGCTGCTGGGAAAGCCATGGTGGAAAGCCACCTCACTGACCGTATGCTCCGCACGGTTCAGCTCTGCAAACGCATATTCTACACGTACTCCCTGCAGATAATCTTTATAATTGATACCTGCATATTTTTGAAACATTCTTGAAATATATGCAGGAGCATATCCAAACACCTCAGCCAGCGCTTCCAATGACAGCTCTTCCCGGTAATGCTCTTTCATATAATTTGTAATGGGAGTAAGTTTATTTAATTTTCTGTTTTGTTTTAGCAATTCATCTTTTACATCCAATTCACGATAAACAGAAACAAGCAGATATAACAGCATATAATATCCGCTTTTTACCCGCATATCATATCCCGTCTCTTTTTTCCCGTATGCAGCAAACATTTCCCGGATCAGATCCACGACCTGGACATCCTGCTTTTTTGATTCATGTGTAAATCGAATGTACTGCTCTCCGGTAAAATAATCAGAAAATGTTTTTAATGGAATCTGTATCACTACTGTTTTGTTTGGCTCCGGTGAATCAATGGCATGTATCTCATTTGAATTCACCAGAACAAACTCACCTGGATTCAGCTCCTGTTCCAAATCATTCAAATAGAATTTTAAATGACCCTCAAACACCATAAAAATTTCAATGGAGCGATGCCAGTGTTTATCCCGGAAATAATTTCCCTTCTCCCCTTCAAATAAAAACATCTTAAAGGGTAAATCTTCATTTGGCACTACAATTTCGTGGTTTGACTGCATCTTTCAAAACTCCTGATCGTTTCATTCTTTTTACTGTCTTTGTCTTAAATGTATTGTATCAGTACACTGATGTGACGGCTAGTCCCAAATGTATGAAAAATCATAACAAAAAGGAGTGAGCATATCCATTTATATACTCACTCCTAAACCTTTCAAAATAGATCTATTGAATCTGATCCAGCATTGATTCTCCAATGGTTCCATCCGGCATCCTTACATTGAAATTTTCTGCAATCGTAGCCCCTATTGCCGCAAAAGAATCTGCCTCATTTAATGTTCCTGCACCCTTCAGATCTTTTGCATAAAGAAGCAGCGGTACCTGTTCTCTGGTATGATCAGTTCCCTGATAAGTCGGGTCATTTCCATGATCTGCCGTAATCATCAGCAGATCCTCATCTCCCATCAGTTCCAGCAATTCTCCCAGCTTTTCATCAAACTGCTCCACTTCTTTTGCATATCCTTCCGGGTTTCTGCGATGCCCCCATACTGCATCAAAATCTACCAGATTCACAAAACATAATCCTTCAAATTCACTATGTTCCATAATATCCGCTGTCTGCTGCATTCCATGAACAGAGCTGTCTGAATGATACGTTTGTGTGATTCCTTCTCCATCAAAAATATCATGGATCTTTCCCACAGCAATCACTGACAGACCATTCTCCTTCAATGCGTCCAAAGCTGTTTTTCCGGAAGGCTTTAAAGCATAATCCTTTCGATTACTGGTACGCTTAAATTCTCCGCGTTTCTTTCCCACATAAGGCCTGGCTATCACACGGCCCACCTTCCACTCATCTTTAAGTGTAATTTCTCTGGCAATTTCACAGCAGCGGTAAAGTTCTTCCAGATCAAATGTTTCTTCATTTCCGCAAATCTGAAGCACAGAATCAGCTGAAGTATATACGATCATATGACCGGTAGCAATCTCTTCTTCTGCCAGTTCATCCAGAATCTCTGTTCCACTGGAATTCTTATTTCCAATCACTTTATGACCGGTACGCTGTTCTAATTCTTTAACCAGTTCCTCTGGAAACCCTGTCTCTGAAAATGTGACAAACGGTTTTGCAGTCTGAATTCCCATCATCTCCCAATGTCCGGTCATGGTGTCCTTTCCACGGCTTTTTTCATTCAGCAAGGCGTAGTAGCCTAACGGTTTTACAGCCGGCTCTACTCCTTTCAGCGGATGGAGATTAGCAAGTCCCAGCTTCTGAAGGTTTGGAATGTTCCACTGGCCCACATATTCTGCAATATGTCCCATCGTATCGGCGCCTTCATCTCCATATGCTTTTGCGTCATGAGCATTTCCCGCACCAAAAGAATCCATAACGATCAAGAATATTCGCTTGAATTTCCTCATTCCATTTTTCTCCTTTTTCCTTCACTTATCGCTCTGTGGGTACCATCTGAATCGCACCTGTAGGACACACGATTTGGCAAAGTCCGCATCCCGTACATTTCTCCGTGCAGACCAAAGCTTTTCTTGGACTGGTCTCCAGCTGAATTGCCTGCTTTCCGCCGTCACTGCAGGAGACAGCACATTTCCCGCACCCAATACATTTATCTGGATCCACTAAAGCTGCCAGCTGCTGCTTTAAAGACAGATTTCTTGCCGCAGAAGCCATGTGATTCAAAGAATATCCACGGAACTCATCCAGAGACTGATATCCTTTTTCCATCATAAATTTTTCCAGATAAGAAATCATCTGCCTGATTATGCCATAGCCTTTATACATAACTGCTGTTGCGCTCTGCAGTGTGTCAGCGCCCAGACACAGATACTCTAATGCATCCTTTCCATCTGTGATTCCTCCAACTGCTGAAATACCAAACGGCTTTTCTTTTGCAGCAAGAGCCATTTTATAAATACAATGCTGAGCCATAGGTTTAATGAACGCTCCAGACAATCCCATGGGCGCACTTTGTCCCATTATATCTGGAATATGTACCATACGTTCCGGATTCAGAGGACCGATTCCATGAATAGAATTGATTCCGGTCACTGCATCTGCTCCGGCTTCAGCCGCATACAGAGCCATTTTTCCAATATCATTGACATGAATTGACAGTTTGGCTATCACCGGGATCTGAACTTCTTCTTTTACCCAGCGAATTACCTGCTGCATCAGCTCTTTCTCCTGGCAGATCATCACGCCTGCTTCGCTGTCAATACAGGACAGACAAAGCTCCAACGCATCTGCTCCGGCATTCTGGGCCTTTCTGGCCAGCGTTTTCCAATCCGCTTCTACATATTGAGCCTTTACACTGATAATCAGCATCTTTTCCGGATACCGTTCCTTCACTTTCGCAAAGTCTGCAAATGCTGCGTCTACACACTTGTCCATAACAAAGTCGATATTCCCCATGCCGGTAACGCCTTTTGCTCCGGAAGCAGAAATAGGAAGCATTCTGGGAGACAAGCTTAAATTCAACTCATCCTGAAGAAAAGAGATGCTTTTTGTAACTGCTCCAGCCCATCCTTCTTCAAATGCTCTGCAGATCATCTCTCCTGTCGCACTAACGGGAGAAGAAGCCAGAATGAATGGATTTTCACAGCGGAATCCACAATAATTTGTTTCCATATTTAATGCCATAGTTGTTTCCTCCATCTTAGCTTATACGTCCAGCAACTTTCCCCATCCCTGGAAGGACAATTTTTCTAACCCACACAACTTCAATGCCTCCCGAACAGCTGCGGTTACGGAATCAAACACAACCGCTCCTGACCGTTTTTCGATCAAGTCCGCTCTCCAGGCAGCAGCCAGGTTCGTACAGACAACTGCAATCCCCTCGCCATGGCCTGCGCCTGTGCTGCAGCACAGGGTCTCCAGCTGTTCCTTCGTGACACTGCCTATCTCTGTATTTTCCGTGATTCCAAGGCCGGTCACTCCTGCTGCTGTAAGCCCCAGCTTCTCATACTCCCGAATAATTGCGTCATTCATTTCTTTAATATAAGGTGTCACAAGATGCAGACGCTTTATATCAAAATCCTGATAACTTCCTACCAGCCCCAAAGACGCTGTGCTCATGGGAATCTTGGTTTTTTCTTCAATCTTCTGGCACATCTCTCTGTCACGCTCAATTCCCAGCCAGCTTCCTGCCGTTCCGTTCCAGATAATCGCATCTACCTTGGCCTGAGCAAGCTGATCGGCTGCCCGAAGCATCGTATCCACAGCAAATTGTCTGGTAGAGTTATCATCCAGAGAAACATTTACGACCTCCAGTCTGGAATAATGAACGGTAACTACATCCTCCATACCGAAAAAAATACGGCTGCATATTGGTTCTACTACAGTATTAGAGGAAGGAACGATCATACCAATCCGCTTAGGAAACCGCACTGTCTCTGTTCTGTTTCTGCCTGTCTCCATGATGCCTACGCCTCCATACGATAGTCAATGCCTGTCTTATCCTTCACAAGCTTTAATATCCTTGCTGTTGAACGATTGGCATCCTCTACAATCTGATTTAAATCTCCTGCCAAGAATATGCCATTCTCGATTAACACATTTCCATTCACGATGGTTGTGTCTGCCAGATGATTATTTCCACAGTACAGCAGTGCTCCCCTTGGATCTGTCAATGCTCCGGCATACCCCGGCTGTATCATGGAAAACAGTACAAGATCGGCTGCCATTCCCTCTTTCAGCATACCAATGTCATCCCTGTTCAGACATTTTGCACCGTTTACCGTTGCCATCTCAAATACTTCTTTTGCATTGATCCACCGCTCCGGTCCATAGCCTGGATGTCCGCCGTCAATCCGGTGAACATAAAGCATGGTTCTCAGCTCTCCCAGCATATCTCCGCTGTCGTTGCTGGCTCCGCCGTCTACACCGATACTTACGGGAATCCCCCGGTCTCTCGCTTCCAGTGCCGGAGCAATCGGGTATCCCAGTCTCATATGACAGGACGGCGACTGGGTCACAGACGCGCCGTTTCTCGCTACAATATCCAGTTCTTCTGCATTATGACGGCTGATATGGGCAAAAGATACATTTTTATCGATCCAGCCGATTTTCTCCAACCACTGATGAGGTCTGCAATTATACAGCTCTCCACACTTTTTGATCTCATCTGGTCTTGGATGAAGATGAGTATGACACAAACCGCCGCGATTATCTGCCATCTTCTTCAATTCTTTCATAAATTCCGGATTCTCAAATACCACAGTAGTAGGGCCTACGCCTACGCGGCTCATGGAAAAACGGCTGTCATCATGGTATTTTTGAAATGTTCTGTCACATGAATCCAGAATATCATCATAGGACTCCACCAGACTCCCGGCATCAATCCCCAGCCGTTCCTTCATTTCTGCAGGCAGGTTTCCCTCCATTACAGGCATACAGCCACGGAATCCGTGAAACCGCAGTCCCAGCTCTTTTACGGCCTCAAATTCTGCATCCATTAAATCATGTTTTCCATGGGGGAAGAAATACATAAAGTCCATAGATGTGGTACATCCTGTCATCAGGAGCTCTGCTGTAGCCAGACGTGCTGCCGCCTTTACGTCCTCTTCTTCCATATTTTCCCATGCTCCGTATGAGTAAAGAAGCCAGCCCAAAAGATTTCCCTTCTGCATGATCGGAATATTTCTGGTAATATTCTGATAAAAATGATGATGGGTATTGATAAATCCAGGAAGTGCCAGCTTCCCAGTTCCGTCTATCACTTTTACCCCATCAGCAGGCACATCCAGCTTCGTCCCGATTTTTTTGATCACATTTCCTTCTATATAAATGTCTGCATTCTCCAGAAATGTATCCTCTTCATCCATACAATAAAGGTACCGAATATTTTTAATCAGCAACCGTTCCATCGTTACCTCCCCAGCTTCTTGTCTTCTTCAATTAAAATCCGCAGACCCTCAATTGCTGTTTCCATCGCAGCCTGGAGGTTTACTTTCTTGTACGCCATAACGGCAGATGCACGGCAGTTTCTGATGGAAGAAACGATGAAAATCGCAGCAGCCTCCATCTCAGAACACATTACATTCGAGCGTTCCCACGCCTGCCAGCGGGATTTTACATAGTCGCTGTTGGGCATATTATCCGGCTCAATCTCCGCATAAAATGCATCTTTCGAATGGGTAATACCCTCTGCAAAATTATAACCCAGCTTTTTAGCTGCTCTGGCCAGTGCATCTACTACATGACGGTCAGCCACTGCCGGATAAGCCAGAGGAACGTAAGAAATCGTTGTCCCTTCATCCCGTACTGCTGCAGTGTTGATCACACCATTTAAAGACATATCCTGGGAGGCGGGACACACACGCCCGGAAGTTCCCACGCGAATAAACGTATCTGCACCGCAACGAATCAGTTCTTCTACTACGATTGCTGTAGACGGGCTGCCCATACCAGTAGAAGTAACAGATACCTTTTCTCCGTTCAATGTTCCAGTCCAGGTTTTACACTCCCTGTTGTGAGCCACCAGTTTTGCATCATCAAACATAGATGCGATCACATCTGTACGGAATGGATCTCCAGGAAGCAGCACATAACGACCCACATCCCCTTCCTTACAATTTATATGATACTGTTTTCCTTCCTCATTTAAAAACGGCATATTATTATCCTCCTGTTCATATAAATACAGTCTGTGTTATCTCGCACCTTTATCATAAGGAACACCGGATGCCTTTGGCGCCTGGGATCCCTTCGTATTGAGTGCCAGAACAATCAGGGTTGCCAAATATGGAATCATTTTATAAATACTGCTTGGAATGCCAAAATCTGCAAGAATCGGAATTCCTGAGTATGCAGAAGATATGGTCTTCATGATACCAAAAAACAGAGCTGCTAAAAGGATCTTTCCAGGTTTCCACTGACCGAAGATCAAAACAGCCAGGGCCAGGAATCCATATCCTGATACAGATGCATTGAAACTGGTAGAAGTAGGAATGATGTATACCAGTCCGCCAATACCAGCTAACGCGCCTGAAATCAGTACACCCATATAACGCATTTTATAAACGCTGATTCCCACAGATGCTGCTGCCTGCGGATGTTCACCACAGGAACGCAGACGAAGTCCAAATCTTGTTTTATACAGAACTACACAGGAAACCACCAGAATCAGAATTCCCAGATAAGTAGTAATATAGGCATTCTGGAAAAACATTCCTCCTATCACCGGAATATCTCCCAAAACCGGTACTTTTTCAATTCGGAACTGATTCTCAAACGGAATCTGCTGCACATTGCGGATTACTCTGGCAACAAAAATAGCAAATGCCGGAGCGAACATATTGATTGCTGTACCGCTGATACTCTGATTTGCCTTCATATTTACAGAGGCATATGCATGAACCAGAGATACCACCATTCCGGTCACCATAGAAATCAGCAGTGCAATCAGCAAAATCGGCTGTCCGGGAAGTACACCTTGAAACAGATTGATAAACAGAATCCCGGCAAATCCGCCCAGCACCATGATGCCCTCCAGAGCAATGTTGATAACACCGCTTCGCTCACAGAACATTCCTCCCAGTGCAACGATCAGCAGCGGGATGGAAAAAAGCATCATTTGTTGAACCAAAAAATATAATAAACTCATGTCACTTCTCCTTTCACGCCGTCTTATCTGCCGTATCCGTCTTTTTCCCCGAGAATACCTTGCTGACTACACCCCTGAATACCAACGCAAATGCACTGAAATAGATAATTACAGAAATAATAATATCGATAACCTCAGGAACGAAATTATACAGCTGCATCTGATCTCCGCCCACCTTTAAGTATGCGATAAAAATACCGGAGAAGATAATACCGATTGGATTATTCATAGCAAGCAGCGCTACCGGAATACCGTTAAAGCCTTCTGCTGCCAGCGTATCTACTACCTGAATTCCGTTTCCGGAACCTGCAAGGTAAAGCAAACCGCCGCCCAGACCAGCCAGAGCACCTGCAATTGCCATAGAAGAAATCACATTTTTCTTTTCATTCATACCTGCATAACGGCCTGCTTCACTGTTATAGCCGCAGGCTTTCAATTCATAACCAAACACAGTCTTTTGGAGGATGACCCAAATTGCAACACCTGACAGAATTGCAATCAGAATTCCCGCATTAGCACTGGATGGACGGTTATTATAGCGGAAGATCATATCCATTCCCATCTTTGGAAGAATTGCATCTGCGTCTACCGGAAGAGACTGACTCTGCAGCGGATCATAAATGAACGCACTCACCAGAGCATTCACAGAATACATTCCAATATAATTCATCATGATACATCCAATTACCACATTTACGTTTCTTGTTGCTTTTAAAATACCAGGAACCATTCCCCATAAAGCACCAGCCAGAATCGCTGCTAAAAGAGCTACGATCCAGTGAAGAGCACCCGGTAAAAATGTAAAACGTACACCTACAAACACTGCTGCGAATGCCCCGACGATAAACTGACCGGATGCTCCGATATTGAAAAGTCCGGTCTTACTGGCAAATCCCACAGATAAACCTGTCATGATCAAAGGTGTTGCATAGTACAGTACCTGCCCCATGTTCTTTAAGTTTGACAGACCGCCCAGAAGAATTGCTGTAAAGCCCTGACCTGCCTGTGCCGGATTACTTGCTACTAAAATAATCAATCCGACAAGCATTCCCAGAAGAATTGCCATAACAGACGCCAGAAAACTGGAAACGCCGGATGGAAGAGATTTTCTTTTCACGTTCTATGCCCTCCTTTTGGACCCTGCCATATAGAGTCCCAGTTCCTGTACCGTTACATCCTCCGGTTTTAAATCGGCAACGATCTCACCTTCATACATTACCAGAATACGGTCACTGATACTCATAACCTCATCCAGTTCCAGGGATACCAGAAGAACCCCTTTTCCCGCCTTCTTCTGCGCGACTAACTGCTTATGGATGTATTCGATCGCACCTACATCCAGACCTCTTGTAGGCTGCACAGCGATTAAAAGATCCGGATTACGGTCAATCTCTCTTGCAATAATGATCTTCTGCTGATTGCCTCCGGACATACTTCTGGAGATGGTCTTACCTCCCTGTCCGCAGCGGATATCAAACGACTGAATCAGTCCGTCTGCATAGCTGTAAATCTCCCGCTCTTTTAAGAAACCATGATTTTGGAACTTTTTTTCAAAATAACTCTGGAGTACCGTATTATATGCCAGATCATAGTCCAGAACCAATCCGTGTTTATGACGATCTTCCGGGATATGTCCAAGTCCATGAGTATTGCGCTCTCTGATACTCATGTGAGTAAAATCCTGACCTTTCAAGTGAATCGATCCGCTCTCAGTCGGTGTCAGTCCTGTAAGAGCATATACAAGTTCACTTTGTCCGTTTCCGTCAATTCCTGCAATACAGACAATTTCTCCTGCCTTTACATCAAACGATACATGATTGACAGACAGCTTTCCTGTAAAATGATTCTTTACGCTTAAGTCTTCTACAGCCAGCACACATTCACCCGGATTATAGCCTCCTTTATCAATCTGTAAATTTACTTTTCTTCCCACCATCATTTCAGACATTTCTTCTTTGGTGGTGGAAGCAACGTCAATCGTACCTACATATCTTCCTTTTCGCAGTACTGTACAGCGGTTAGCGGCCTCTTTTATCTCATTGAGTTTATGGGTAATAAACAGGATCGACTTGCCTTCTGCTGCCAGATTCTTCATAACCTTGATCAGCTCATCAATCTCCTGAGGAGTCAGAACAGCGGTTGGTTCATCAAAAATCAATATTTCATTATCACGATACAGCATCTTTAAAATCTCTACTCTCTGCTGCATACCTACTGTAATATCAGAAATCAATGCGTCTGGATCAATCTTCAGCCCATATTTTTCCGACAGGCTTACTACCTTTTTGCGGGCCTCATCCATTTTCAGAAGCCCCTTCTGGGTGGTTTCCACACCCAGAATTACATTCTCCAGAACCGTAAAGTTATGAACCAGCTTAAAATGCTGATGAACCATACCAATTCCCAGCTTATTTGCGTCGTTGGGATTCTTTATATGTACAACCTGTCCATTCTTGCGTATCTCACCGGCTTCTGGCTGATACATACCAAACAGTACGCTCATCAATGTTGATTTTCCTGCACCGTTCTCTCCCAGTAATGCATGAATTTCACCACGTTTTAGCTGAAGTGTTACATTATCATTTGCAACAATTCCTGGGAATTCCTTTCGGATTCCCAACATTTCAATTACATATTCCATATTCATTCTCCCGGCATCCCACTAGCTGAATACTCTTTATTTTACTTCGGTTACCTCGATTGTTCCGTCAGAAATCTGATCCAGTGTATAGGAAGTTCCCTCTTCATTTACATCGCGGAGCGGCTTAAATGTGCCATCTGCCAGTTTTCCATAAACCTCATCATACTTAGCCTGATCAAACGTTTCAAATCTGGAGGTTTCCATCGGAAGTTCCACACCCTTGTTGGATGCGTCCATCATAATGTTCTCTCCGCCCGGGAAACTGTCGCTGTAGAACTTCTCCAGCATCTGATATACTGTACCGCTTAAAGATTTCATAGCAGAAGTAACAACTGTCTCAGATTCTCCTGCCCAGTCAATATCTACGCCAATAGACTTGCCGGATGCAGAAGCATCAGCTGCTGCCATAACAGACTGACCAACACCGGATCCACATGCAAAAATAATCTCTGTTCCATTCTGATACCAGGTTGCTGCCAGTGTCTGAGTTTCTGGAGTAGCATCAAATGTACCTGTATAATAGTAATTCATCTGTACATCACTCACACCCATTTCCTTTGCAGCAGCCTCAGCTCCCTGGATAAAACCGTATCCGTAACGTACAACTGCCGGAGTTGCAACGCCTCCCATAAAGCCAAGTTTTTTGTACCCTTCTACAACCGCTGCATAGCCGGCCAGAAAACCGGCCTGTTCCTCTGCATACTGAATACCTACTGTATTTTCACCAATCTTTGTATCTCCATTGCTGGAAGGAACTCCATCCAGAAGAACAAATTTAAGATCCGGCCATGTATCCTGCGCTACATACATTGCCTCCGTAAACCGAAAGCCGGGTGCTACAATAATTTTTGCTCCGCCTTCGATTGCCAATTCCATGGCTGACAAATATGCATCTGTTGTCTTTTCTACCGGTTTATAATATTTGTAGGAAATTCCTTTTTCCTCACCATACTGTTTTACGCCTTCATATGTTCCCTGGTTAAATCCCTGGTCATCAATGCTTCCGCCATCTGCGATCATCGCAATCTCAGCACCCGCACCGGAAGCACCTTCTCCTGCAGCTGAAGTACCTGCTGTATTACCGCCCTGAGAACATCCTGTTACTGACATAACCATCATCGCTGCTAATAATGCTGCACCTATTTTTTTCATCGTTTTTTTCATGATCCTTCTCCTTTCTCAATCTGAACTCTAATTAGTAAGCCCCGTTATTATTTTCGCCGTCTTCCAGTATCTTAATTGCAGAACTGGTTCCAATCCGCTCGCATCCCTCTTCTAAAAACAGTTCCAGATCTTCTCTGGTTCTCACGCCTCCGGCTGCCTTCATCTTTACATCCTTATCTTTTGGAAGATTCTCTTTAAAAAGACGGATATCTTCAATCTTTGCTCCTGCAGTACCAAATCCGGTAGATGTCTTGATATAATCTGCTCCTCCGTCTGCCACACACCTGCAAAGACGAATCTTTTCTTCTTCTGTCAGATAACAGGTTTCAATAATTACCTTTAAGATCTTGTCTCCTGCTGCACGTTTCAGAGTAGCAATTTCTTCTGTTACACGGTCAAAATCTCCATTTTTTACATCTCCCAGATTTACAACCATGTCTACTTCTTTGGCTCCCTCTGCAATTGCCTGCTCCACTTCTGACCGTTTCACTTCTGTGGTATTGTATCCCAGAGGGAAACCAATTACTGTACAGATATTCAGCTTATCACCATATACCTCATGTACTCTCTTGATATAGGATGGCGGAATACAGACAGATGCCATTCCATGCGCAACTGCCTCTTCACATAATTTATGAATATCTTCCCAGGAAGAAACCGCCTTCAATAATGTGTGATCAATATGCTGGTAAATAAGCTCTTTTTTCATAAGTTCATTTCCTCTTTCCTCTGCATCTGCAGAATCTACATTTTTCTGGTTGCGCTTTGTTTTCGAAAACATTTTATTCAAAAAAGTGATTTGCCGGCAGACACTTTTCTGAATCTGATAAATTCTACACTCAACGCTTTGTGCACAAAAAACAAAAAAGCCAACCGAAACGGCTGGCTTTTTGAGCTCATCAACGTTAAATGTTTTATTTATTAAGTTGTTACGATTGTAACACCCATTATCATTCATGTCAATATCCATTCATTATTTCATTATTTTTTGTATATTATCACAATTTTTTTAATGTTCTAAAATTTCCAATCGAGCATATAATTTATATTTTATATGGTTTTTTCCATCTTCCCCCCTCACATTACATTTTCACTTTTTTGTTTAAAATGCACAATAAAAAAATAACTTTCTCTCTGCAACTTTCTCACCCCGCCTCCCGTCTAAGCATATGTACTGAAAAATATATTGCATATACTTATGGAGGTTTATTATGAAAAAAAGAAATTTATTCGCAGCAGCAGCCGTTTCCCTTATTTTGGCAACCGGATGCGGGGCCCAGCCCTCTTCTCAGCCGGTTTCTTCCGCAGAAGAAACCGTTTCCACACAAGTTTCCGAGTCCGCAGACACCCCTTCTGCTGAAGCCTCCTCCGCTGATACGGATGTCAAGACCTCATCCATTACAGGCACCATTGATGAAATCAAGGATTTTATGTTTAACATAACCGACAGCGAGGGCACATCCTTTGTCCTGTCCTTTGACGCAACGCCTGAAGGGCTCTCTGATGTAAAAAACGGTGACACGGTTACTGTTACCTACACCGGAGAATTAAGTGAGGTTGATGCGTTTACCGGAACTGTTATCTCTGTTAAAAAGGCCGAAAAATAAATCTATAAACTGAAAACTGCCGCAGCCAGAACGCGCATCCAGGACATATGCCTGAAGAATCGCCTTCTGACTGCGGCAGTTTATTATCTTATGTTTCTATTTGTATAAAGCCAGCCCATTAAACAGAATCACAGGATCATCATACCCGTTATCTTTTGACAAGGAAACCTCTACTCTGATCTGGTTCTGTCCGGAGACATCTACTCCAAAGTAGGTTACCTTCTCATTGTGATGAATATCCGAAGAGGTATAAAGTACCTGATCGTTATCCCCATAAACAGTCACTCTGGCCATAAGGCCGCTGTCAAACTGAGAAGACGATGGGCCGAAGGAACCGTATAAAAGCCGATATTCGCCGTTGGTATTGCAGATTACATGGCTTCCTTTTCCCTTCAGCCGGACCGCATTATCCCAGCGCTCCCCGCCTCCGGTTCTGGCCGATGTGAGGATCGAATATCCCTTTGTGGAAATTCCTTCCATATTTTGAACCAACTGCTGGGTAGACAGATCAGCGCTGTCAGAGGGCTCTACCGCCCCTTCCTCCGGTACCCACACTCCGTCTGTTCCAATGGTTCTTCCATCAATTACTGTATTAACCGCCATTACACCGCTTGGATACAGATAGTACCATTTTCCGCTGTCACTGTCTTTAAACCAGCCGGTTTCCATGGCTCCTGTGCTGTCCATATGATACCACTGGCCCTCTATCTGCTGCCAGCCCGTTGTCACATAACCGTCATTGTCCAGATAATAATACTTTCCCTTATCCTGAATCCATTCATTGTAGGCAAACTTATTCGCACCCCGCTGATACTTCCACTGATCATTTACATATTTCCATGTACCCGCATAAGCCGGAACTGCCAAAGCTGCGCTCAATACAGCGGCCATTGCCATTACTCCAAAACGTCTCTTCATACTGCTTCTCCTTTCCAGAAAGACAGCACCGATTACAATACAGGGGCGCTGCCAGGTTGATTTTCATTATAATTCAATTTGATGAATTATGCAAGAAAGCCTTGGCTGCACCCCTGTTATTTCATAAAAATTTCATACTTACGGCCAGTTTCCGCAGGCAAATCCGTCTTTCAGCTTCAGAAGCCTCTGATTGCTGCTCCCCCGAAATACCAGGGTCAGATCCTTCTCTGCTTCCACAAATTCACCGTCCACCAGCACATCCAGACATTTTAAAATCTCCTGCGTATGTTCTGTGTATACCCTGCCTCCCGGCTGCATATCTGAATCATAAAGATAACCGCTGTAGCACCAGATATCCTTCTGCGGATATACCATTCGGATCTGCTTTAAAAGCTCTGCCACAGCCGGCTGGTTCTCCGGCTCAAAAGGTTCTCCGCCCAAAACGGTGAAACCCTGGATATAGGACGGTTCCAGCAGCCTGAGAATCTCTCTGCCGGTTTCCTCTGTAAACGGTTTTCCGTATCCAAAATCCCAGGTTTCTGCATTAAAGCAGCCTTTACAGTGATGCCTGCAGCCGGATACAAAGAGGCTGACCCGGACCCCTGGACCGTTTGCAATATCACATTCCTTAATATTTCCGTAATTCATCCTGCTCTCCTTTCGAACCGGCCCAAAAACGCTTACAGATGAAGCACCCTGTCTCTGATCTCCTGAGTCCGTCCCTGGTTCCAGAACTGGGTTCCAATATAACCGCAGGTTCTGCGGGCTACAAACATATGGTTCTGATCCTGATTTCCGCAGTTGGGGCACTCCCAGATAAGCTTTCCGGACTCATCCTCCTTGATTGCCATTTCTCCGTCATAGCCGCAGCATTCGCAGTAGTCGCTCTTCGTATTCAGCTCCGCATACATGATATTATTATAAATAAACTTCATCACAGATAAAACAGCCGGAATGTTGTTCTGCATATTTGGGACTTCCACATAGCTTACCGCACCGCCCGGCGACAGCTTCTGGAACTCTGCCTCAAATTTCAGCTTGCTGAAAGCATCGATCTGCTCCGACACATGGACATGATAGCTGTTTGTAATATAATTCTTATCCGTTACGCCCGGAATGATCCCGAAACGCTTCTGAAGGCACTTGGAAAACTTATAGGTCGTAGATTCCATAGGTGTACCGTATACGGAGTAGCTGATATGCTCTGCCTCCTTCCACTCCTTACACTTGTCATTGAGACGCTTCATTACCTTCAGTGCAAAGGGTCTGGCTTCCGGATCGGTATGGGACTTTCCCAGCATCCTCATACACATTTCATACAGGCCCGCATAGCCCAGAGAAATGGTAGAATAGCCGTCAAAGAGCAGACGATCAATCTTCTCTCCCTTTTTCAGGCGGGCCAGAGCGCCATTCTGCCAGAGAATCGGCGCTACATCGGAAATCGTGCCCAGAAGGCGCTCATGGCGGCATCTGAGGGCTCTGTGGCACAGCTCCAGACGTTCATCCAGAATCTTCCAGAATTCATCCATATCGCCCTCGCTGGAACAGGCTACATCCACCAGATTAATGGTCACTACGCCCTGATTGAAACGGCCGTAGTATTTGTGGCTTCCATCTGCATTTCTCTGGGAATCCTCAACCGTCAAAAAGGAGCGGCAGCCCATGCAGGGGTATACATCCCCCTGTTTTAATTCCTTCATGATCTTTGCAGAAATATAGTCCGGAACCATCCGCTTGGCTGTACATTTTGCAGCCAGCTCTGTGAGTCCCCAGTATTTGGATTCCTCTGAAATGTTATCCTCATCCAGCACATAGATCAGCTTAGGGAATGCAGGCGTAATCCAGACGCCCTTTTCATTTTTCACACCCTGCATCCTCTGTACCAGAACCTCTTCGATGATCATGGCGAGGTCATCCCTTGTCTGTCCCTCAGGCACCTCATCCAGATACATAAATACGGTTACAAAGGGAGCCTGTCCATTACAGGTCATCAGGGTAATGAGCTGGTACTGAATGGTCTGGATTCCGCTGCGTACCTCATCTCTCAGCCTGCGCTCCGTTACCTTTGAGATAATTGCCTCATCTAAGGATTCTCCGCACTCTTTGCGCTCCTCAATCACATTTTTACGGATCTTCTGACGGCTGATATCCACAAAGGGAGCCAGATGGGCCAGCGTAAAGGACTGGCCGCCGTACTGGTTGCTGGCAACTTGAGCAACGATCTGTGTGGTTACATTGCAGGCCGTAAAAAAGCTGTGAGGCTTTTCGATCAGCGTTTCACTGATAACCGTGCCGTTCTGAAGCATATCCTCCAGATTGATAAGGTCACAGTTGTGCTCCCTCTGTGCAAAATAATCCGTATCATGGAAATGGATAATGCCCTCCTCATGGGCTCTCACGATCTCCTCCGGCAGCAGCACACGGCGGGATAAATCCTTGCTCACCTCTCCTGCCATATAATCTCTCTGAGTGGAATTGATAACCGGATTCTTATTGGAGTTCTCCTGATTGACCTCTTCATTGATATTGTCTAACAGGGACAGGATCCCGTTATCTGTAGTGTTGGACTTACGGGTCAGCTCTCTCTTATAGCGGTAGCGTACATACTTCTGTGCCACCTCATAGCCTCTCATGGCCATGATCCCGGTTTCCACCATATCCTGAATATCCTCTACATTCACTGCATGAGTGGATTCATTCACCTTATTTGCAATATTATCTGCAATGGCGATAATCTGATAGTCATTCATCTGATGAAGCCGGTCTACCTCTTCGTTTGCTTTGTGAACCGCATTTATGATCTTCTGGGAATTAAAGTCTACCTCTTCCCCATTTCTCTTAATCACATTTGTCTTAACGTCAACACTCATCCCGATCCCTCGCTTATATCTGTCATTTTATCTCATAATAATAAGCACCCCCGGTTTATTCCTTTCTCATCTGGAAAAACCACTAGATATAGTGCCGTGTACTATACTACTACAAAATCATGTGAAATGAAAGAGGAATATTGGAAAATATTAAATTCAGACAACAGCCGTTTTTCTCCCTAATAAATTGCCAAAAGCGCTGCCAGACCATCCTTTCATGGCGGCAGCGCCCGGTTTTTCCTTATTCACACAGCGAAAGCGGTTTTCTGAAAATAAAATGGCCGTCTCCCTGTTTTCCCAAAAAATGGTTATCTTTTACAATTATATTTCCCCTCTGCATTACCAGTTCAATGGAACCTCTTATCTTCATTCCTTCATAGGCAGTATAGTCCACTGCACTGTGCATATGGCTGTGAGTCAGCACCCATTCCTTTGAAGGGTCTAAAATCAGCAGGTCACCATCCGCTCCGGGCTGCAGGCAGCCTTTTTTCGGATACAGGCCGTAGATTCTTGAAGGCTGTGTACAGGCAATTTCCACCAGCTTTTCCAGACTGATCTTTCCCGTCATAACACCCTCGGAAAACAGAAGGATCATGCGTTCTTCCACTCCCGGCGCTCCATTGGGGCATTTGGTAAAGTCATCCTTTCCAAGCTGCTTTTCCTTTCCGTAATTAAACGGACAGTGATCCGTAGCCACTGCTTGGATCTCACCCTCTGCAATGCCCTTCCACAGTGCTTCACAGTCCTCCTTTGTGCGCAGAGGCGGTGACATTATATATTTTAATCCATCCTCATCCAGATACCGCTCCTCTGTCAGAACCAGGTACTGTGTACAGGTCTCCACAAAAATGTTTTTCTGTCCCTCTGCTCTGGCCTCTTTTACTGCCTCCAGACTTTCCTTACAGGATAAGTGGACAATATACACCGGCGCATCTCCAGCCAGCTTTGCCAGATAAAGCACCCGGCGCACTGCCTCTGCCTCTGCCAGATTGGGGCGGCTCTTGGCGTGGTAAATGGGTGCCGTATTGCCCTCTGATACCAGCTTTCCTCTTAAGAACTGCACAACCGCATGGTTTTCACAGTGAAATGCAGTCACGCCCCCCAGCTGCTTCATTTTCTTTAATACCTGAAGCACTCCGTCGTCATCAATCTTAAAATCATAGGTCAGATATACCTTTACGCTGGGAACGCCGTCCTTCATCATGTCCTCTAACTCGTTCAGGATCTCTTCATTCACATGCTGGCAGGTACCGTGAAACCCATAGTCGATCACTGCCTTATGATCTGCCAGCCCGTGATATTCATTCAGCTGATGATGAAGAGGGCAGCCGGCCGGCCCAAAGGCCATATGATCCACAATAGAGGTGGTGCCTCCGCAGGCTGCAGCTACGGTGCCATCGTAAAAATCATCCACAGCCCGGCTGGATCCGGCTAAAAGGTCCATATGGGTATGAACATCTACGCCTCCGGGAAGCACATATTTTCCCGCCGCGTCAATCACCTGGGCTTCTTCTTCCGACGCCGGCTCTAAATGGGTGCCAATCTGTGAAATAACTCCGTTTTCTATGCAGAGATCGCCCTGATACTGCCCCGTTTCTGATACAATCGTTCCATTTTTAACAAAAACCTTCATCTGTAACTCCTCCGTGTTTTCATTCATAAGAATATTATACCAAACCACAGGCCCGTGGGCTAGTCCCAAGTACTTTGAGTTTTTACATTTCACACTAAGCTTCTTCTGATGTTCCCCAGAAATCCACCGGTTCATAATCCTGAAGCTTTGCCAGAAACCCCCGTTTTTCCAGCTCCTCCTGTATCATATCCAGAATCTCCTCACGCTCGGCAGAAATGGTGTGATAATGGTAATTCGATGTGAGCTTCATCAGCTGAGTGGATTTTCCCTCAGAAATATCCTGCAGATACCGCTTTACATCCATTCTGGATTTGATATTCATATCTGCCCGGATGACACCGTAAACCTTGTGGTATACGAATACATCCTCCACCTTCCCGCCAAAGTCCACATACAGATTCAGTTCCTCTTCAACCTGCTTCTCCGTATGGATCACCTTAAATACGCGGCTGCAGCTGTGCTCCTCTGCCGTCACATATCCGCGGTTCGTAGAGAGGATTTCCACTCCATTGGCACGCAGAAGCGCCATATCCTGCACAATTACCTGACGGCTCACATGAAGGATTCTGGCCAGCTCCACCCCCGGAACCGGTTTTTCGCTGTTTTTCAGTATACTCAGAATCTGTTCCCGTCTTTCTGTACCGTTCATTCCTGTCCCTCTCTTCTTTAGACTGCGTGAAGATTTTTCAGTGAAATATCCAGAATCGGTGCAGAATGCGTCAATGCTCCGCTGGAAATATAATCCACACCAAGATCGGTCAGGCGTGAAATGTTCTCTTTTGTCACATTTCCGGACACCTCCACCTCAGCTCGTCCGTCAATATATTCCATGGCTTCCTTCATCTGTTCATGGCTCATGTTATCCAGCATAATAATATCTGCACCTGCCTCAACGGCCTCCTTTACCATGTCCAGAGTCTCTACCTCTACCTCAATTTTCCGCACAAAGGGAGCGTACTCCTTTGCCATTTTCACAGCCTCTGCCACGCCTCCTGCTGCTCCGATATGGTTGTCCTTCAGCAATACGCCGTCGGAAAGATTATATCTGTGGTTATTTCCACCGCCTACGCGAACAGAATATTTCTCAAAAATGCGGTTATTCGGTGTTGTCTTTCTTGTATCCAGAAGCTTCGTCTTAGTCCCCTTTAATAACGCTGCTACTGAATGGGTATATGTGGCAATGCCGCTCATTCTCTGAAGATAATTGAGAGCCGTGCGCTCCCCACACAAAAGTACGCGGATATCGCCGTAAACCTTTGCAAGCAGCTGGCCGCTCTTTACGTTCTCTCCATCCTCTGCAAAAAATTCAACTCTTGTGCTGTCATCTAAAAGGGCAAATACACGTTCAAAGACCTGCAGGCCGCAGATAATCCCATCCTGCTTGCAGATCAGATCCACCTCTCCGGCCTGAGGCTTTTTCATAATGCTGTTTGCCGACACATCCTCGCTTGTAATGTCCTCACGCAGTGCGCTTAAGATCAATGGATCCACATTTAATTTTAAAGTTACCCGATCGTACATCTTTCTTCTCCTTTAATCGCATTTTTCACCAGTTTATGATACGTTTTATATAATCCGGAAAAATCCTCATACTGGCTTATATCCAGCCTTTCAAACAGATAGCTGTTTCTTTTTACCTCTCCCAAATGCTCCGTCATATCGAGAGCCGCCCGCTTTGCAAATACAAGACTTTCCAAAAGAGAATTGCTGGCCAGACGATTTTTTCCATGGACACCGTTGCAGGCAGTCTCGCCTACCGCATAAAGCTGTTCCATGGACGTTCGGCTTTCATGGCTGACTTTAATTCCTCCCATAAAATAGTGCTGAGCCGGAACTACTGGTATACATTCCTTTGTTACATCATAGCCTATTTTCCTGCAATGTTCAACAATATTGGGGAAATGGCGGTTCAGCTCATTTTCGGGTATGGTGCGCAGATCCTCCCAGACAAACTCTGTTCCATCTTTTTCCATCTGTTCTAAAATGGCTTTTGTCAGCAGATCCCTTGGAAGAAGTTCATTGACAAAGCGCTCTCCGTTTTTATCCCGCAGCACCGCCCCCTCTCCCCGCACAGACTCAGAGATCAGGAAACTCCTCTCCTCATCCGCGTACAGTGTGGTCGGGTGAATCTGTACATAAGAAATATCCTTAAGCGCAATCTTGTGGCGGACTGCGACTGCAAGTGCGTCTCCTGTCAGATGGCGGAAATTGGTAGAATGTCGGTACAATCCGCCGATCCCTCCTGTTGCCATAACCGTGTAATCCGCCTCAATGGTTTCCAGGCTTCCATCCTGTCTCTGAACCACAGCCCCATAGCATATATTATTTTCCTCAATAATATCGATCATAGACGTATGCTCCAGCAGCATAATGTTGGATCGTCTCTTTGTCTGGGCTAAAAGTGTGCTGGTAATCTCTTTTCCTGTCACATCCTTGTGAAATATGATCCGTTTCTCTGAATGGGCTCCCTCTCTGGTAAACACCAGCTCCCCATTCTCATCCCTTTGGAAATCTGCCCCAAACTGCAGCAGATCCTCCACCACAGACCTGGAGGAACGAATCATAATCTCTACGGAGGCTTCATCATTCTCATAATGTCCTGCCTTCATTGTATCATCAAAAAATCCCTGATAATCGGATTCATCCTTCAGCATACACATTCCACCCTGAGCCAGATAGGAATCATTTTCCTCTGCTCCTGCCTTTGTGATCACCGTAATCTGTCTGCTTTCCGGAAGGTTCAGTGCACAGTAAAGACCTGAACAGCCGCTTCCTACGATTAAAATATCTGTCTTCATTTCACATTATCGGGCCAGCATCAGCATTTTTTCCAGCGGTGCTCCTGCCTGAATCCTCACTTTCTCCGGAACCTTAACCTCATTGATTTCTTCCTTTAAAACCTGTAGAACCTTTTCAGGCGTAATCAGCTTCATATCTGTGCAGATCTGATTTTCTGTAAGCGTATAAAACGTTTTATCCGGATTCTGTTTTTTCAGTTCATACAATACCCCTGATTCTGTACCGATAATGTATTCCTTTCCATCATCCTCTGCTGCAAAATCAATGATCCCCGATGTGCTTCCTATGTAATCTGCCAGCTTCAGCAAATCCCCGGTACACTCAGGATGAACCAAAAATTTGGCTTCCGGATGTTTTTCCTTTTCCCTTTTTGCGGCTTCAGCAGACATAGCCGCATGGATGGGACAATAACCGTCATTGAAAATGATATGCTTCTCCGGAACCTGTTCTGCCACATACCTTCCCAGATTTCCATCCGGAATAAAGAAAATATTCTGATTCGGCAGATTCCTTACAATTTTCACCGCATTGGCCGAGGTTACACACACATCCGAATATGTCTTAATTTCTGCCGTGGAATTGATATAACAGACCACCGCCAGATCCTCATATGTTTCTCTCATCTCGCGGATTTTTTCCAGCTGTACCATATGGGCCATGGCACAGTCTGCCGTCATATCCGGCATCAGAACCTTCTTTTCCGGGTTCAAAATCGCAGCGCTTTCTCCCATAAATTTCACTCCGCAAAATACAATGATATCTGCAGCAGTCTTCTGAGCTGCCTTGCTCAAATAGTAAGAATCTCCAATATAATCCGCAATCTCCTGCACCTCATCTGCAACATAATAATGGGCCAGGATTACTGCATTCTTTTCCTTTTTTAAATGCTTGATTTCTTCTGTTATTGACATGTGTTCCTCCATAATGCTCATTCCTCTGAAATATTCCACACAACATCAGGCATTATAGCACTCTTTTTGTCATATGACAAGACAGTAGTCATTTCAGTTGTGCCGTATAAACCTATATTCACAAAACTGATGGTAAATTTGGTCAAAAACAATCGGAAATCCAGCGCATGAAAAAAACGCTGCATCGCCATGAATCATGACAATACAACGTTTCTTAATGCGGGCAACAGGACTTGAACCTGCACGTCTTGGACACCAGAACCTAAATCTGGCGCGTCTGCCAATTCCGCCATGCCCGCGGATATAAAAACAGCCGCACAAGATACCTTCTCCTGTGTGACCGAATAAAAATGCGGGTGGCCGGACTTGAACCGGCACGGATGTTAAGT
>UMGT01017371.1_pt1 | contig 68594 bp, 58 predicted proteins | sample 1965351 | NCBI WGS metagenome assembly UMGT01 (sample SAMEA4836080, study PRJEB28245) | human gut metagenome | biome: gut microbiome; material: fecal sample | place: Denmark | collected 2008 | reverse complement strand
TCCGTCATTTAGCAGAATTAGATTCTGGTCGGTAGCTCCACCACGTACGTTGAAGCCGCTTGAAGCTTCACCTACTGTTTTTACACCGGGTAAAGCCTGTACCATCTTTAAAATGTCTACTTCTCCCAAGGCCATCGGGATATTCTTCAATTGGGTTGGACGCAGTGTTTCTGCACCTAATTGCGTACTTTTCACATTTTGTATACGTCCGGAAGTAATGGTTACTTCGTCCAGCATATGTGTAGTTTCTTCAAGTTCGATGTCCAGTGTACCATCACTGTAAAGCATAATTTGTCGACGGGTATCTTTAATGTTAAGTCCTTTGATATCAATTTGTTTGTGTCCGGTAGGAAGTTCAAGAGTAAAGTTTCCCTTAACATCTGTTGTCGTCGCAATCCATGGGTCCTTTAAAATCAGATTGATGCCTATCATGGGCTCACCGGTTTTAAAGTTAGTAACTTGCCCTTTGAGTACCGCTTTTCGTGGTGGTTGCTTGATTCGTACATCTCCCACATTATACACTTTGTTTTCTGAAGATGCCTTTTCAGGTTCTCCGCTTAGGTAAGTATATACGTCACCATAATAACTTTCGCCTTTTTCCGGTTCTCCGGTCAGTTTAGCAGGTAATAGCGTGATGAGTTCCTGCTCTTTCAGCACGAATAAATTGTTTCCGGATACTGACAATTTATAGGGAGTCGGCTCAAGTGCTTCTTTTAATTGTTGCAGGGGTGAAGCTTTTCCTTTCACCAAAAGCTTGAAAGGAGCACTAATAGTGGTGAAAATCCTATAGGGTGTATTTTTTTCTACAGTCTCCAATAAGGAGTCAATAGTTATACTGTCGGCAGGAAGTGAGAGGGGGTGTTGAGCCGTCATTTGTTGCGGCCATGCAAATAGTAGGGGCAACATCCATAAGTATGTACTTTTTTTCATCGTGTTTGTTTTTGGTCTATCAATTCTTCACAAAAGTTAGTAAGAGCGATTAATGAGGCATCAGCGTCATGGCGAAAATTAAGTTTATGTTTTCGTGCGTAACGTTTTATCAGTTTATGTTGCTCCGGAAAGATCTTGGCAAACGACTTGTTGTTACTGACGGGATAATATATCCCATTGTATTCCAGATAATATTTTACTCCGTATATGAAGTATTCAGTTTGATGTTTGCGGGTTTTGGCTATTTTTTCTACGTTGATCTGAGCAACGGAGTATGTTTTTCGTGCCAGCAGTCTCAGTCGCTTTCCGTCTTGTAGTAATTCGTAAAATCCCTTATTGAGATCTGTCTTCTTTGTCGGACGGAAATAGATAAATGTAGTATTGTGCAGGTTGACTTGTTCGATTCCTTCATTATTGATAATCATGCTGTAATGGCTGTCAGGAGTCAGTGCACAAAGTTGGTCTTTGTGTAAATCCAAATGAAGATCCAGTCCCGGGTATCGGTTTCCTTTGAAGATAATCTCTCCTGTGGTAAATTCATCACCTTGAAAATAGGGAAGATTGTCGTATTGGGCAAGACTGTATGTTAATTCGATTTCACCATTGTAAATAGTAACATAGTCTCCTGCTGCTTTTAAGTAGTTTTCTATTGGATAAGTTTGCGAGTAAATGGTTTCTCCATTGAATAATAACGCAGTAATGGCCAGTATGTGCCTTAAGTAATGTCGGTTTTTCATAAAATGTTGTGCCTTAGTTTGTGATTAGATAAATGGTTCTTGTTACAAAGATACCCGAAAAAGTTTTGCTATTTTGATTTTTGTGTTAAAAGAGATTAATTAGAACCATTAATAATCGTATCACGTTTGCCCTGTTCTCTTTTTTTAAGCTAAAAAGAACAAATCTTTAAACTTTAATTTGTTACTTTGTTAATTATGTATTGATACTTAAACTTTTAATATATGAGAATTAAACTGATTTGTATTATCGTGTTACTTTCTATGGGGATGATGTCATGGACACATGCTCAATCATACGATAGATTATGGAAGCAAGTGGAGCAGGCCCAGCAGAAAAGTTTGCCCCAAACAGTTGTCCGATTAACCGGTGAAATTTATCAAAAAGCTAAAGCAGAGAAGAATTCTCCTCAAATGCTGAAAGCTTATATTTGGCAGATGAAATTTAGGGAAGAGATTACTCCGGATAGCTTTTACGTGTCGTTGAATGGCTTAGAGCAGTGGGCGGTGACTACGGACAAGCCATTGGACCGTGCAATCCTGCATTCGCTTATCGGTAGTATGTATGCAGATTATGCTTCCCAAAACCGTTGGAAACTGAATCAACGTACGGATTTGGAAGAAGAAGCTCCCTCTGTTGATATCCGGGAGTGGAGTAAGAATCAGTTTGTAACTAAAGTAATGACAGAAATAGCCGTAACATTTCAAGACTCTTTGCTACTGCTCGATACTTCCTCCCGAAGCTACATTCCTTTTGTGGAACTTGGAGTAACCAGTGATTACTATCATCATGATATGTATCATTTGTTGGCTTCCCGTGCCATTACTTCATTGGAGAATCTGTCCGGATTTGGCCGTGATTCTTTAATAAATGTACGCATTGAAGAAATTTATCAGCATATGATGAATTCATATCGTCGGACTGATAATCACGATGCTCTGTTGCTTACTACTTTGGATTATTTGCAGTGGAAGAGGCGTACTGATATCGATTTTCGGCCTTATCGTGCTCCGGAGGGGAAACTTGGCTTGACACAGGATCCTTATTTGGCTGCACTGGACAAACTGATTGCCGAAAATAAGTCACATGATGTCTGTGCAGAAGTTTATTTGCTCAAGGCACAGGCGGCAATGGATGCAGGAGTGCCCGCTTCTGCGTTACAATTGTGCGAAGAGGCTATCTCTCGCTATCCGGACTATCGCCGCATCAATGCTCTGAAAGAACTGAAGCAAGAAATTCTGCGTCCCGATCTGACAGTACAATCCCCGTCAACAGTTTATCCGGGTGAGGAGTTTGATTTAAAAGTCAGCTTTAAAAATTTGAAAGACTTTACGGTAGAGTTGTATGCAATTAATTTATCGGCACGTCCGAATACGGTGGAAGCACCCAATGACGCATTTCTAAAAAAACATGGACGTTTACTTTCATCGGAACATTATGTTCTCTTCCCGTCGGATGACTATAAAGTGAAAGATTCCATCTACCACATAAAGGCACCTGAAACAGGACTGTACGCCCTCCGTGTTATTCCGGGTGTTAAGGTTCGTTCCAATGTTTCAAAATTTCTCTATTCTACTTGCTTTAAAGTTCTTACCCGATCTCTACCTTCTAATCTGAGTGAGGTAGCTATTCTCGATGCTATGAGTGGCAAGCCTTTGCAGGGTGTTGTTCTTTCATTCTTCGATCGACAGAACAAACAACTTCTGACAGCCACTACCAATACCGAAGGGAAAGTACAGTTTGCTTCGTCGGAAAAATATAGGTATCTGACTGCTGCCAAAGGGAATGATACAGCTATGCCGCAGATGTATTTATGGGGAGGAGATTATAATTTTGCAGACCATTCAAAACCTGTTTCTGTGGTAACTTTGCTTACCGACCGTTCTGTTTATCGTCCGGGGCAGACTGCCTATGTAAAAGGCATTGCCTATGAACAGTATCCTGACTCTGCCCATGTGATTGCGGGACAGGAATATACGCTGACTCTTTCGGATGCCAATGGGCAAGAAATCAGTGCAAAGAAGCTGCGTACCAATGATTTTGGATCTTTCACCGCAGAATTTGTTTTACCGTCTGTTTGTTTGAACGGTACTTTTAGTTTGAATACTCAAAACGGATTTCGTTCCATTCGTGTAGAGGATTACAAACGTCCTACATTTGATATTACTTTTGAGCCGGTGACTGAAAGTTATCGGTTGGGAGATCGTGTCGAGTTGAAAGGGAGTGTAAAAACTTTCAGTGGTGTGCCGTTACAGGATATTCCTGTTACTTATACCATTACCCGCTCATTGTATACTTGGCGGATGTGGGGGATGAATCCGGTTATTTTGGCCTCTGACACTGTCCGTTTGGGAGTAGATGGAAACTTCGAAATTCCTGTGGATCTGAAACCTGACACTTCGAATCCCGATTTGGGAGACGGTGACAATACCTCTTTATATTATGATTATAAAGTGCAGCTTTCAGTAACCAATGTCGCAGGTGAAACGCAAACCTCAGAAACAAGTCTGCGGGCAGGAAAGGCCTCTTTGTTATTGTTTGCTGATATATCCGGGCTGATTTGCAAGGATGATTCTGTGAAAGCGACTTTTCGGGTAAATAATCTGGATCGTAAACCGGTCAGTGTCGAAGGCAGTTACCGGTTGTTTTTGATTTCCGATTATCAGAAATCAAAACCCTTGAAAGAACAGGACGTTTCCGATCAACCGGCTCTTTCCGGTTCGTTTAGGTCCAATGAAGAGATCTTGTTCTCCGATTGGAAAAAACTTCCTTCAGGTGCTTACAAACTTGTAGCTTCGGTGAAGGATGATCAAGGCCGTAAGGTAGATGCGGAAAAGGTAGTGATTCTTTTTGCTTCCGATGATAAGCGTCCTCCGGTATCTATGCCTTTGTGGTGTTATGAAGTGAATACCCGGTTTGATGCAGCACATCCTGCCCTGTTCTATTTTGGTACTTCCGAAAAAGATACTTATGTCTTAATGGATGTGTTCTGTGGTAATAAGCATCTGGAGAGTAAGCTTCTTCATTTGTCCGATTCTCTTGTTCGTTTTGAATATCCGTATCGGGAAGCCTACGGGAATGGTTTGGGTATTACCTTTGTATTTGTTCGTAAAGGTGTTGTTTACGAACAGGAGGTAAGCCTGATAAAACGTTTGCCCGATCATAACTTGAATATGCGTTGGGATGTATTCCGTGATAAATTACGTCCCGGGCAGGAAGAGGAATGGAAACTGACTATCCGTAATCCACAGAAATCACCTGTTTTGGCCGAAATGCTGGCTACTATGTATGATGCCTCTTTGGATAAAATTTGGAAGACCAACCAGTCATTGCAATTACATTATCAACTTTCTGTCCCCATTGCTCGTTGGAGGAGAGATTATGTTGGCTCAAACTATTTTTATTTTGGTTTCCGCCGGACTGATTTTAAGGTGCCTCCGTTTAGCTATGATCATTTTGACTTGCCTCCGGTTTTATATGCGGTTGCCGAAATGTTGTCGGTCACCAATGATGCTGCCCCGACTACCCGATATGCACGTCTGCGCGGAATGGGTGCTGCAAAACCACAAATGAAGAGCGCTGCCGTAGCCGATGTCGTTTTCGAATCTGAAATGGTTCCTGTTACGGAAGAGAGCGGAATAGCAATGTCAATGGACAATGCCGATATGGGTAGGACAACAGATATAGAGTTACGTACCGACTTTGCGGAAACTGCCTTCTTTTATCCGCAGCTTCACACGAACGTTCAGGGTGAGGTCAGTTTCTCTTTCCGTATGCCTCAAAGTCTCACGACCTGGAATTTCCGAGGATATGCTCATACACAAGATATGATGACAGGGCAGATGGATGCTACTGCTGTTACCAGTAAAGAGTTTATGCTTACTCCGAATCTACCTCGGTTTGTCCGGGTAGGAGATCACACTTCCATGGCTGCTTCTGTTAGTAATCTGACCGGTAAAAATCTGTCTGGTACTGTGAAACTGGTACTTTTCGATCCAATGACAGATCAGGTAATATCGACCCAACAGAAGAAATTTAATGCCGGAGCCGGACAGAGTGTCGGTGTAAGTTTCTTGTTCACAGTAACTGATAAATATGAAATTTTGGGATGCCGGATGATTGCCGAAGGAGGAAATTTCAGTGATGGAGAGCAGCATTTGCTTCCGGTTCTCAGTGATAAGGAGAACTTGACAGAGACTTTGCCTATGCCTGTTCGTGGCGAGCAAACACGTACTTTTTCTTTGGCCGATCTGTTCAATCACCATAGTAAGACTGCGACCAACCGCCGTTTAACTGTAGAGTTTACTTCCAATCCGGCTTGGTATGCAGTGCAAGCATTACCGGCACTATCACAACCTCGGAATGATGATGCTATTTCGTGGGCTACTTCCTGGTATGCCAATACAATGGCTGCTTATATCATGAATGCTCAGCCACGTATTCAGGCAATATTTGATAGTTGGAAACTCCAGGGAGGCACTAAAGAAAGTTTCTTGAGTAATTTGCAAAAAAATCAGGAAGTGAAGAATATCCTTCTTTCTGAATCTCCTTGGGTGATGGAAGCGACTTCGGAAAGCGAACAAAAAGAGCGTATTGCCACTTTATTCGATTTGAATAATATCCGTAACAGTAATACAGCAGCTTTGTTGAAATTAAAGGAACTCCAGTTACCTGATGGTTCGTGGAGCTGGTATAAAGGAATGGACGGAAGTCTTTTTGTCACCGACTTCATTGTAGAACAGAATGCACGTATAGCCCTGCTTACAGGGAAGCCGCTGGAGGGAGGAGCGCTGGATATGCAACAAGCAGCTTTCGGTTATCTCCATAAAGAAGCCTTGCAGGAATATCGTTCTATCCGTGAGGCAGAAAAGGTTGGCAATAAATCAGAGGGAATTTCACGAAGTGCATTGAAGTATCTCTATTTGATTGCTATCTCTGGCGAGAAAGTTCCGGCATCGGTGAAAGAAGGTTATGATTACTTCCTATCCAAAGTTGCTCCATCATTGTCTCAACAATCCGTCACCGAGAAGGCCTGGTCGGCTATTGTATTACAGAAGGCAGGTAAGGTAAAAGAAGCTCAGGAGTTTATGGCATCTCTCAAAGAATATCTTACTCAAACAGACGAGCAAGGCATGTTCTTTGATAGGACTGATAGTCCGTATGCTTGGAATAATTTAAAAGTGCCTGCCCATGTTGATGTAATGGAGGCTTTTGAGATGGTAGGCAGCAATGCCACGATTGTTGAAGAAATGAAAATGTGGCTTTTAAAACAGAAGCAAACTCAACAGTGGGACTCTCCGGTAGCTACAGCCAATGCTGTTTATGCTTTGCTTTACCGGGGTACTAATTTATTGGATAATCAGGGAGACGTGCGTATTGTCCTTGGCAATGAAGTTTTAGAAACGATAAGTCCTGCCAAGACGACTGTTCCGGGATTAGGCTATATCAAAAAGACTTTTACCGATAAGAAGACCGTGAATACCGATGAGATTATCGTTGAAAAGAGAGATCCGGGTATTGCCTGGGGAGCAGTTTATGCACAGTTCGAAGAGAATCTTGATAAAGTGGTCCGCCAGGGAAGTGGGTTGAATGTTGATAAGAAATTGTATGTAGAGACGATTGTTAATAATAATCGCCGGTTACAGCCGGTTATCGGTAAAACTCAATTAAAGGTTGGTGATAAAGTAGTTGTTCGTCTGACCGTTCGTCTCGATCGTACAATGGACTTTGTACAATTGAAAGATCAACGTGCTGCTTGTCTTGAACCGGTAGAGGTCCTGTCCGGATATCGTAATGTCGGTGATGTCGGTTGTTATGTTGCAGTAAAAGATGCTTCTACCGATTTCTTCTTCGATACTTTGAATAAGGGGACTTATGTTTTAGAATACAGTTATCGTGTAGATCGTGCGGGAAGTTATGAAGCAGGAATTGCTACTATTCAAAGTGCCTATGCACCCGAATATGCTGCCCATTCAGCTTCTGCCCGTTACGAAGTTTCTCAGTAAATAGAACTCTGTCTTTTTTAAGATGCAGATACTTGGATTATGTAAGTATCTGCATCTCTTTTTTATTTTTAGTTTATAATCTTTGAATTATATTATAATATTTTTATTAAAATGGTTTTTGTTGCAAATAAAACTTATCTTTGTAGGATATGATTGTTAAACCTTAAATCTATTTTTATGAAAATAAAAAAATTATTTACTATTCTAACAGTGCTTTGTTTCTCTGCTTTAGCAGGAGTTGTGTTTCTTAAATTCGTAGATAATAAAAAGAACGCCAGAGATATTGCATTGGCAAATGTTGAATCTCTTGCTAATGCTGAAGGCGATGGTATAGGGAATGAGGATAATCCATCAACTACGATAAAAAAGTGTGTAAGCTCCAGTGAATTTACAAAAGATGATTCTACGGGAGAGTATTATTTGGTGTGTAATTCAGGAACTACCGAAAGCGTTATTTACCGTTGTCCATCTGGTACTACCGAAGGTCACAAAGATTGGATATATAGTTTTCTTTATTGTACGAGATAGTTAACTAATACATGTTAGAATGATGGTTTTAAAAAATAAATGGAAGAATAGGTTTATTTTAATCCTTTTCATGGTCGGATTTGTTTTTTTTGCTTGTAAAGAAGAGACGGATCTTTACTTTAATGGTGATATAACAGTTATCAAATCGTTTGATAACGATACTTTGTTGTCTCCGGTAAAAGTAGAGCTTGAAGATATTTATGACGGTTCAGTATTAGCGTATGACTCATTATTGTTTTTTACTTCGCATAAATATAGTGATTGCTGGATGTATGTATTTAGTGTGAATAGTGGCAAACATATCGCTTCTTTATGTCCCAAAGGGCAAGGGCCAAATGACTATTTATCCTGTAAAAACTCTCAGCAGTTTATAAGGGAGAATGGCGAATTGAAGTTATGGGTCAGAGATAATGCCAAATCAGCTAGATTATTGAATATTACAAAGTCTATAGAGACAGGAGCTACTGTTTGCGATGCTATTATTCCCATGGATTGGAATAAATATTTCGTTTACCCGGCTACTACCCTGTTCTTTTTGAAAGATGGATATATATTAGGGCAAAATCAGTGTGAGGAACAGTATTCCAAAGGTAAAGAATATATTCCGCGCAAATTTTATTTATATAAAGATTCTTTGGGGAATAAAGTGAAGGAATATAAGTTGTTCAACCGACCGGTTATTTTGAAGGATGATAAATATGATGTTCTGAGTGGCATGTTTTACGCTAATCATAGTTATATACATCCAGATCAGACTAAAGTGGCCATTGCCATGCAGCGGGTTGCCCAGATCACCATATTAGATGTAAAGTCAGGAAAACAAGTAGGGTACAGGATGGATGATACGCTTGACTTCAGTGATATAGAACAAAATCTTGAGTGCATACGCTATTATTATACAAGTGCGGCTGTGAATTCACGATATATATTTGCCCTTTATATTGATCAGGCAGAAATGGGAGGTAAGTATCCTTTTAAATCAAAGACTGTCCATGTCTTCAATTGGGAAGGGCGGCCCGTATATAAGATACAGTTGGATAAGGAGATCTCTTGGATCACTTTAGATCCTCAAAATAATAGATTGTACGCTCAGGGTGAAGATGATTCGATTTGGGCTTATGACGTTTCCTGGCTTAGTAAATGAAGTATTGATGGGAAAGCTTGGAATTCTTAGTCTGATGTTCTGCACCATTGTTCTATTATCCTGTGGTAAAAAGAAAAACGTATATCCGGAACTAGAAGCTTTTATCGGAAAAGAAATTATCTTTTCTGATAAAAACTTTAATACGGTTGGTAATAAGGCTTTTAAAGACCAATTTTTACTGATATCTTATGTCGATTCGGGTAATTGTACACCTTGTAGTTTGGAGAAGATGCAATATATGAAAACAAATAAGCGTCGGTTGCTGGATACGCATACAGGAGTTCTTATGATTGTGCATGAAAAAGATACTTTTACTGTTAATGAGGTGTTTAGACAAATGCATGTCAGTTATCCGATATTTTTTGATTCATTGGGATGTTTTAAAAAAGAAAATGGTATTTTTGATAATCCTTTATATCAAGATTTCGTTATAGACCGCTCAAATAAGGTAGTATGGTTGGGAAACCCTTTACGTAATAAGCAGTCATGGCAGCAATACGAGAAAGCCATATCTATGTTAATGGATAGTGGTAAATAGTTGCTTTAAGAGTATTTACAAAAGAAGTATGCTATCATGTCTTGTGCTTAAAAATATGTAATCAATGGCAGAATCTCACTGAAAACCCCTATTTTTGTACTCTAAACAACTAATAATTATAAAACAGAGACGAATGAAACGTAGTTTACTCTTCATATTTACTTTACTTACTATTACTTTATCGGCTGTAGCTCAACCTCGTATCTCTTCTAATAAGGAGACCCATCATTTCGGACAAATCGAATGGAAACGTCCGGTTTCTGTAGAATATACTATTACCAATACAGGTGATAAACCTTTGGTACTGACTAATGTTACCACTTCTTGTGCCTGTTCGGTTGCTAACTGGACGAAAACTCCGATTGCTCCCGGAGAAAAAGGAACAGTTAGTGCTACGTTTGATGCTAAAGCGCTAGGGCATTTCAATAAGTCAATCGGCATTTACAGCAATGCACAGCCTAGTTTGGTTTATCTGAATTTTGACGGGGAGGTGGTTCAGGAAATCAAGGACTTTACTAAAACACATCCTTATGCAATCGGGCAAATCCGGATTGATCGTACAGATATTGATTTTCCGGATGCACACAGTGGAGAGAAACCGGTAATCACATTAGGAGTAGTCAATCTTTCCGATCGTCCATACGAACCTGTATTGATGCACCTTCCGCCTTATCTGAAAATGGAAACTAATCCGACCGTCCTTTTAAAGGGTAAGAAAGGAACCATTACTCTCACACTCGACACCAAACAACTAATGGATTTGGGCTTGACCCAGTCTTCTGTTTATCTGGCTCGTTTTGCCGGTGATAAAGTGGGTGAAGAGAACGAAATACCTGTGTCAGCAGTCCTTCTTCCGGACTTTTCAGGAATGACCGAACAGGATAAGGCGGTCGCTCCTGTTATTCGCCTGTCCGAATCTAAGATTGATTTAAGTCAGGTGCTGGCCAAGAAAAACAAAGCCAGACGAGACATTGTTATCACTAATACAGGTAAATCTCCTCTGCAAATTAGCAAACTGCAAGTGTTTAATCCGGCAGTGGGGGTTGCTTTGAAAAAAACTGTACTGCAACCGGGTGAAAGTACTCGGTTGAGGGTGACTGTTCTGAAAAAGAACCTTGGAAAGAAAAAGAGACATTTACGTATCCTGATGATCACCAATGATCCGGTGCAACCGAAAGTGGAGATCGATGTAAAAGCTACGAATAACGAATCACATAATTAATATCTGCCATGGAACATCCTGAGAATAACGAAGCGTATAAAGGTTTGGTTGTGAATGCAGGCATTGAACAACCGTCATCTGTAAATCCTTATCTGAAACGGAAGGTAAAGAAGCGTCAATTGTCGGTTAGTGAGTTTGTGGAGGGAATTGTCAAGGGAGATGTGACGATCTTGAGTCAGGCTGTGACTTTGGTAGAAAGTGTGCGTCCTGAACATCAAGCTACTGCCCAGGAAGTTATTGAAAAATGTCTGCCTTATTCCGGAAATTCAATCCGTGTAGGTATCAGTGGTGTACCGGGAGCCGGTAAAAGCACCTCGATTGATGTCTTTGGATTGCACGTTCTCGAAAAGGGAGGTAAGTTAGCGGTTTTAGCCATCGACCCGAGCAGTGAACGCAGCAAAGGAAGTATTTTGGGTGATAAAACCCGTATGGAGCAGCTTTCAGTGCATCCTAAATCATTTATACGTCCCAGCCCTTCCGCCGGTTCTTTGGGAGGAGTAGCCCGTAAAACCCGTGAAACAATCATTCTGTGTGAAGCGGCCGGCTTCGATAAGATATTTGTAGAGACGGTGGGAGTGGGACAGAGTGAAACGGCTGTTCACTCGATGGTCGATTTCTTTCTGTTGATTCAGTTGGCCGGTACGGGAGACGAACTTCAAGGTATTAAACGCGGTATCATGGAAATGGCAGATGGTATTGTGATTAATAAGGCTGATGGTAGCAATATCGATAAAGCCAAATTGGCCGCTGCTCAGTTCCGTAATGCTTTGCATCTTTTTCCCGCTCCCGATTCCGGATGGACACCGCGTGTACTCACATATTCCGGATTCTACAATCTTGGGGTAAAGGAAATATGGGATATGGTGTATGAGTATATCGATTTTGTGAAAGGTAATGGCTATTTTGAATATCGCCGTAACGAACAAAGTAAATACTGGATGTATGAAAGCATCAATGAACAGTTACGTGACAGTTTCTATCATAATGCCAAGATCGAATCGATGTTACAAGAAAAGGAGCAACAAGTGCTCAGGGGAAATCTAACCTCTTTTGTTGCTGCCAAGAGCCTACTCGATACCTATTTTGAAGATCTGAAATAATGATAAAGGTGTGTCAAAATTCTGTGGTGAGTTATGACACACCTTCCAAATCTGCTTTCGATTTACTTTGAGTCACAAAGTAGACTCCAAGAAATACCAATGCGATCGCAACCCCTTTTTCCCAGCCGAAGCTTCCGATTCCCATTAAAATAGCAGCAATAGAAGCAACAATAGGCTGTACATAATTATACATGCTTACTACTGTAGGGCGCATTAGTTTTTGCGCGGTCATGATGCAGATGTAAGCAATGAAACTTCCACATAGTACCACATAAAGTACTTGATAGATGGCGGCTGTCGAAATGCTGTCCCATTTAATGCTTGCTATATCCTGGTATGAGAAAGGAATATAACAGATGGATGCATAGATAAACATCCACTTATTAATCGTGATGGCCGAATAGCGTTGGGATAACCCTTTGAATACGGTTAAATAGATGGAGAAGCTAAGTTGCGCAATCATGCAAAGTAAATCTCCCCAAATGCTTCCTCCTCCTGCACTTACTGCCTGACTGCTTAGAATTAAGATTAACGCTCCCATTGCTCCGATAAAGATGCCCAAAACCTTTTTGTTGGTAACCGGTTCTTTCAGATAGATAGCTGCCACAATCATGGTGATGATAGGTGAAGTTGTTGTTACGATAGATGCGTCTATCGGAGAAGTGAGAGACAATCCGAATATAAATATCCCCTGATTGAAAACAAGGGCAAACAGAGAAGCAAAAAAAATCTTCACCATGTCACGGTGTCCTACCTGCTCTTGTTTGCAGAAAGCGGAAAGTATCCAGAAAGCTGCTGCGGCACCTACCATGCGGAAGGTGGTTACCGAAAGCGCTGAGAACTCTGCCAATGCCGATTTACCGATGGGGGACATCAGCCCCCACATCACGTTGGCTGTAAATGCCAATGCGTGTCCTTTCAGATTCTTATCAATCTCCATACCGAAAATGTTACCTTTATTGAAAACTGATGCAAAAGTAACCAATTTATCGTTTGAATTTTCTATATTTGTTTAATTTAAATGCAACCATTTATGGAACTATCAGCCAATTATATCAAACGAATTGAAATAGACGGATTATGGGACCGTTTCAATATAGTCTGGGACCTTCGTCCGGATGTCAATATACTATCCGGAATCAATGGAGTTGGAAAAACCACTATCCTGAATCGATCGGTCGGGTATCTCGAGCAACTGTCGGGTGAAGTGAAGAGTGATGAAAAAAACGGAGTACATATCTTTTTCGACAATCCCGAAGCTACTTACATTCCTTATGATGTTATCCGTAGTTACGATCGTCCGCTTATTATGGGGGATTTCACAGCCCGTATGGCAGATAAGAATGTAAAGTCCGAACTCGACTGGCAACTCTATCTGTTGCAGCGCCGTTATCTGGATTATCAAGTCAATATAGGCAATAAGATGATCGAGCTGTTGAGCAGCAATAACGAGGAAGAACGTAGTAAAGCAGCCACGCTTTCCATTGCTAAACGTCGTTTTCAAGACATGGTTGACGAACTATTCAGCTATACCCGTAAAAAAATAGACCGTAGACGCAATGATATTGCTTTCTATCAGGATGGTGAACTTCTGTTTCCTTATAAACTTTCTTCCGGTGAAAAGCAGATGTTAGTTATTCTGCTTACTGTACTTGTACAGGATAATGCCCATTGCGTATTGTTCATGGACGAGCCCGAAGCTTCTTTGCATATCGAATGGCAGCAAAAGCTGATATCGATGATCCGTGAACTGAATCCGAATGTGCAGATTATACTAACGACACATTCTCCTGCAGTGATCATGGAAGGATGGCTCGATGCTGTGACCGAAGTAAGTGATATTGCAACCAGCTATAAGTAGCATTTAACTAAAACACGACCTATGGCAATCAGTCTCAAAGACAATCTGACTTCTTCCTATTTCAATGCTGCTCATAAGTTATACTCTAAAAAGGCGCGCCGCCGGATTGTAGCTTATGTTGAGAGTTATGACGATGTAGCTTTCTGGCGTACACTGCTTGAGGAGTTTGAGGACGAAGAACATTATTTTCAGGTGATGCTTCCTTCGGCTACATCTTTGGCTAAAGGCAAGAAAATGGTACTGATGAATACCCTTAATACGGCCGAGTTAGGCAAAAGTCTGATTGCCTGTGTGGATAGCGATTATGACTTTTTGTTGCAAGGAGCTACTGCTACTTCACGTAAAATTAATCGTAATAGATATATTTTTCAGACCTATGCTTATGCTATTGAAAACTATCATTGTTATGCCGATAGCTTGCATGAGGTCTGTGTGCAAGCCACTTTGAACGACAGACACCTGATTGACTTCAATGAGTTTATGAAACGATACTCTCAGATTGCTTATCCGCTTTTCCTGTGGTCTGTCTGGTTTTATCGTCGTCATGATACTTATACGTTTACTATGAGTGAATTTAATGCCTGTGTTCGTTTGCACGATGTCAGCTTGAGGCATCCGGAACGTTCTTTGGAGGCAGTGAGGCGTTCGGTAACGTCTAAACTTTCTGAGTTATCCACGCGTTTTCCACAAGGTATCGAAGAGGTCGATAAGTTATCGGTCGAATTAAAAGAACTTGGAGTGCTTCCTGATACAACATATCTGTTTATTCAGGGGCATCACATCATGGACAATGTCGTGATGAAAGTATTGACTCCCGTTTGTACAGCCCTGCGACGCGAACGGGAACAAGAAATCAAAAAATTGGCGGAACATGACGAACAATTTCATAATGAACTGACTTGTTATCAAAACAGTCAGGTCAATGTCGAGGTAATGCTTCGCAAAAATAGTGCTTACAAAGATTTATACCTTTATCAATGGTTGAAAGAAGACATAAAAGAGTTTTTATATGGAACAGATAACCGAAAAAATAAATGACTTATTCGTTTCCTGGGGATTTGACTCCAGTGAAGTAGGCCCCATTATGACACTGGTACTGATTATTGGCATTGCCTTTTTAGCCGATCTTATTTGTCGTAACATTCTTTTAAGAGTAGTTGCCAAACTAGTGAAAAAGACCAAAGCAACCTGGGATGATATTGTGTTCGACCGTAAAGTTTTGATTTACCTCAGTCATCTTGTCCCTCCCATCATTATTTATGTGTTGATTCCTTTGGCAATTCCGAATGTAAGTGCCCTCGATTTTATCCGTCGTATCTGCATGATTTATATCATTGCGGTTTTTCTGCGTTTTATCAGTGCATTTCTGTCGGCTGTTTATCATGTATACAGTGAGCGAGAACAGTTTCGTGATCGACCATTGAAAGGTTTGTTGCAAACGGCACAAGTGATACTATTTTTCATTGGAGGAATTGTTGTTATCAGTGTATTGATAGATAAATCTCCGATGGTATTGCTCACCGGGCTTGGTGCTTCGGCTGCCATCCTGATGTTGGTGTTTAAAGACAGTATTATGGGATTTGTGTCCGGCATTCAACTTTCTGCAAATAATATGCTGAAAGTAGGTGACTGGATTGCTATGCCCAAATACGGAGCCGACGGTACGGTGATTGAAGTGACGCTCAATACGGTGAAAGTGCGCAATTGGGACAATACCATCACTACCATCCCTCCCTATCTGCTGGTCAGCGATTCTTTTCAGAATTGGCGGGGTATGCAAGAGTCCGGTGGACGGCGTGTGAAGCGTTCTATCAATATCGATATGAACAGTGTAAGATTCTGTACCCCCGAAATGTTGGCTAAATATAAGAAAATCCAATTGTTGACCGATTATGTGGAGCAGACCGAGCAGGTGGTGAAAGAGTATAATAAAGAACATCACATAGACAACTCTATTTTGGTCAATGGGCGACGTCAGACCAATCTCGGAGTATTCCGTGCCTATCTGACCAACTACTTGAAAAGTCTTCCCGATGTCAATAAGAACCTCACTTGTATGGTACGATATCTTCAGCCCACCGAACAAGGTATTCCGGTCGAACTTTACTTTTTTTCTGCTGTGAAAGAGTGGGTACCTTACGAAGGAATTCAGGCCGATGTATTCGATCATCTGCTTGCCATTGTTCCGGAATTTGGTTTGCGCGTATTCCAGAATCCTACGGGAGAAGATTTTCGGGAGTGGAATAGAAGAAATTAAAAAAGTGTGTTATATTTGTGGCTAATAATACTATATTAGCTATGAATGCACTACAAAGCAACATTATTCGGGAGATCACTCCGTTGTCCGATAAGGATTGTTTCTACATTGCCGAACGGTATAAAACGGAGTTTACTTATCCCATTCACAATCATGCCGAATTTGAGCTGAACTTTACGGAGAAAGCAGCCGGTGTGCGACGGATCGTCGGTGATTCGGCAGAAGTGATCAGTGATTATGATTTGGTTCTGATTACCGGAAAAGATCTGGAACATGTATGGGAACAACATGATTGTCATTCGAAAGAGATCCGTGAAATAACGATTCAGTTCTCTTCCGATCTTTTCTTCAAAAGTTTTATCAATAAGAATCAGTTCGATTCTATTCGTGATATGCTTGAGAAAGCTCAGAAAGGTCTTTGTTTTCCGATGTCCGCCATCCTGAAAATTTATCCCCTTCTCGATACGCTGGCATCCGAGAAACAGGGGTTTTATGCTGTCATCAAGTTCTTGACCATACTTTATGAACTGTCACTTTTCAATGAAGAGGCCCGTACGTTGTCAAGTTCTTCCTTCGCGAAAATCGGCATTCATTCGGATAGCCGCCGTGTGCAGAAAGTGCAGGAATATATTAATGCCCATTATCAGGAAGAGATCCGCCTGAATCAGCTGGCTGATATGGTAGGAATGACTCCGGTATCTTTCAGTCGCTTCTTTAAATTGCGTACCGGTAAGAATCTTTCGGACTATATCATTGACATTCGTTTGGGGTTTGCTGCCCGCCTGCTGGTTGATTCTACTATGTCTATTGCTGAAATCTGTTATGAATGCGGGTTTAATAATCTTTCTAATTTCAATCGGATCTTCAAGAAAAAGAAAGAATGTTCGCCCAAAGAGTTTCGTGAAAACTACAGGAAGAAAAAGAAACTGGTATAATTTTATGTGAGAATACTGGCCCTCAATTAACATTGTTAACGCCATTTCTCCGTTATTTTATTCTTGTGTGCAAATAACAAGCCTTTTGCATTGAAAACACTTGCTATTTGCATTTAAAGAACAAGCTTTAACGTAGCGTTAAAACAAAGCTTTGGGCGAGAGAAATCTTGTGCTTTAAAAACACTGTGTTTTAGTTCGTTAAGCACACTTTTTACTTCTTTGTTTCACTGAATCCCTTTCTGGTCAAAAGCCTGTATACTTGCTTTTTTGTCAACTATAAATAGGGGACTGACACTCTCTGCTACCTTCTTTTCGCCTTGTTTAGCGCCGCTACCAGGTATCTTCCTTTGGCTCCGATGTCGCTCCAGCAAGTGTTGGCAATCAGTTTCCATACCGTCGTTCCCTTCCTCCCATAGTCCGACAGCCTGAGTATGGAGTTTACTTCCCCGGTGTCGGTAATGTTCAATCTCTTTAGCGTGTCCATCAGTCCCGAGTAATTGTGCGTCATTGTATTGAAGGCGTATCCCGGTATCGGGAGATAAGCAGAATCCCCCTTCCGCTCTTCTCCCTCCCCTTTGGGGGGAGCTGAGGGGGGTAATTCTTTATTTTCCTCTGCTTTCTTTTCTTTTACTTTACTTTGTCCGGAATTGCATGCATTTTTTGCGTCAACGGCTACATGATGTACTACATTTTTCGGGTTAACAGGTGTTTTTTCCTTTTTGAACAGCTCTGGTTGCTGAATTTCTTGTAGTGCCGGGGGAGTGTCGGCTTTTCCATTTTCTTTTTCCGGTTTCACCATCAGGTAAGGGAGCTCCGACAACTCTCTTTTCCTTCGCTTTGTCGCTTCCATCCATACTTTCTGTATACTTTCCGAAGTCAGTATTCCGTTTTCCTGATAACTGTTTCTGTCCAGTATTCCTTTGGTGAACAGAATCTCGATGATCCCCTGCACCTCTTCTGCCTGCACCTCTCTTCCTGCCTTGTTTGCGAAAATCAGGCATTGTTCTTCATCCCATCGTATGTAGTATCCCTCTTTGTAAATCTTACACATCAGTTTCAGCACAATTGCCGACCCTTTTATTCCATATTTTGCTTCTATCACTTCCATTGCGTTCTCTTCCATGAAGTTTACGCCCACCGGAAAATAATTGATCCCGTCGTATGCTATTGCCATATTTGTTTTCTTAGATTAGTTGTTTGTACTTTCAATAATACATTTACCACAAATTACTCCGGATTTCCAAAGACGTTTTCACTTGATTCCTCAAAGTATAAATAATTCATCCGTGAAAATCCGTGTAATCTATGGTGGCACCCTATACCACCGGTCTCCACTCCATAAAATTCTCCACTTGAAACGTCGTCCATCTCTGTTCGTCCACATTCCAGTAAACTACGGCACCTTCTATTTCTGCGGGATCATACTTCTTACGGAACTCCGCTTCGTAGTAAATCAATGTTGCTTTTACCAGTTGGAAACTCCCGTTTTGTTTTCGGTAAGCTATCGTCGCATGTCCATATTGCATATGGTCCAGGAGTGCTTCAAGTCGTTCTACCATCCATTCGGCGCACGACTCGGTGTATCCTTTCTCGAAGACGATCCGTTTTTTCCATCTCAGTTTCATGGCTTCACTTTGTGATGCCGGGCTTTTCAACTTCTTCATATTATAATGATTTTAAAGTTTATAAATTGTTTGTCGGCCCGAAGGTAGAGTGTTTGCCGATTAGGTTGGAGTATAATAATTCATGGTGTGTTTTCTTGTCTATTTTATGCCAATGGATTTATCTCGTAGCATTTCGTTCCAGATGGTGTTTGTTTCCTTTAGAATAGTGCTGAACTTCAATGGAATGAATATTCCATTTCGAATATTTCCTAATAGTTTTTTGTCGTCTATATATCGTGCTAATGCAACTTGTGATGTCTCCTTTTTTATACCCATTGCCCCATCTTGATAGAGTGTGATTAGTAGCTTTAAGCATTCGTAGTGTTTCAAAACAATCCCTTGTATGGGTTTCTCCTTTTTTCGCCCCCTGTTTGACTTAAGTCTTTTATTGTCAGAGATTTGCTTGTTGACCGTTTTGTTTTTTTTGAATTCTTTTTTTTTCTTCTTGTTGTTTGTTTTCGTAGTTCATAATCTTTTTAATTTTAGTGATTTTTATTTGTATAAAATGTTGCAAAGGTATGGACGAAAAATTTAGTAAACTTACAAATATAAGATAAATTGTGGAATTTAATTTCTTTTTAGAGGTAAGCTGTTGGCTTATAGTGAGATAATTTGTTTAAGGAGAGATGTTTCAAAAAACGTTCGTCTATTTGAACGCAAAGATAAGGGGTATTTTCATAATAGCAAAATGTTTAATTAAAAAAAAGATTTGCACTCTTGCCTTTCTACCTTAATATATTAATTTCTAGATAGATATCTATGGATAAAAATCTCTTTTTTATCTGTCTGCTTTTATGTTTCGATACTGAAAAAATGAATACAAAAATAGTGTTCAAATAGACGAACGTTTAAAAACACGTTTTTTTAGTATAATTCGTTTGTTTATAGTTTCTTACCAGATAGGTAATGAGTAACTACAAGAAACCGTGGCAAGAGAGTACAAAGCTTGCCGTATATTACATAAAGTACTCGCAAGTGATTGAATTTCAGGTGTATGTAAGAAGTTCAAAGCCCCGGGAAAATGTCCTTTTCTGAAATAATCGTATAATGGAAGTGGAAAAAGAGACCGAAATATGGTTCGCTATGCGTGCCACTTATCGTCGAGAGACTGACGCTATGCGGTTGCTTGCGAAAGAGAACTTGGGCTGTTTTGTTCCTATGCAATATAAGATAAGTATAAAGAAAGGAAAAAAAGTCCGTGTTTTGGTTCCTATCATTCACAATCTGATTTTTATTCATGCTTGTCCTTCCGAAGTGAAGCGTGTCAAGTCTATGGTTGCTTATTTGCAATATATCACCGATACCCGTAGCGGCAAGAAGATAATTATCCCCGACAATGAAATGCAGCGTTTCATCGCTGTAGCCGGTACTTACAGTGACCATCTTTTATACTTTCAACCTGATGAACTCAACTTGTCCAAAGGAACCAAAGTCCGTATTACGGGTGGTGACTTCGAGGGTCAGGAAGGTGTTTTCCTGAAAGTGAAAGGTGCCCGGGATCGTCGCGTAGTTATTGCTATACAAGGTGTCATAGCTGTTGCCATGGCCACTATTCACCCTGATCTTATAGAAGTAATCAAATAATTCATAATTCAAATTTATTATGACTCTTTCCGAAGAAGTAGCTTCCCTTCAGCGTGCCGCGCACGACCTGATGTATTTGGGCATGGACGGGAGTCCCATTTACAGCGATGACTTGTCCCGCCGTAACAATGAAGTTTACCGCTTGACCACAACATTGTATAATTCCGGTATCCAAGGTTCCACGGTTGAAGAACAGGCCTCTGTCTGTCTCGCTCTCCTAATGGGTTACAACGCGTCGTTCATCGACCACGGAGAAAAACGCGAACATGTTCAGAAGATATTAGATCGTTGCTGGGATATCCTCGATACTCTTCCCGCTTCACTATTGAAGCTTCGTCTGCTTACCGCCTGCTATGGTGAGGTATTCGACGAGCCTTTGGCTGACGAAGCCCGTACAATTATCGCTTCTTGGGATTCGGTGTCACTTACTACTGAACAGCAAGAGGCTATCAACGAGTTTCAGACTGTGGTGGATAATCCTTATCCGTGGGAGTATGTTGAAGAATAAAAATTGTCTACTTTCCGAGTTCATCGCGATATGATAACCTTCTTATAGTCAAAAGTAATTGAATTGCGAATAATTCCCCGAAAAGCATTAACTTTTCGGCATGTTAATAAAGTTGTCCCCATCCGAAACAGAAATTTTGCGCAAGCTTCAACGTAATCTTGCCGGAAGTCCAGCCTATGCACGTCACACGTGCATAGGCATGCTTGGTATGGGCAATTCTCCCTCTTTCGTCGCCTCCTGCTTGGGTGTAGATACTTCAACGGTTTACCGCTACGGGTCAATGTATCTGCATGGTGGCGAAAGCGAGCTGTTGGAAAACCGTCACAAAGGCTATTACTTCTAACTCTCAATTTCAGGTTGGTTAATTCGCAAAGCATTTCTTTTTGACTGTAAAGGATACGAATAGAGCAGTCAATTGCGATGTATGATATACGATTTATAATCAGAGGAAAAAGAGTAGCCACTTTGGGCGTACCGATGCTTCGGCTACTTTGACCATTCCTACAGATATTGTAGGGGTGGCTGTTGTTACGATTGAATGTGATATAGAAATACAACTCTGGGATGGTTGTAAAATGTATTCTACTGTTCGGGGAGAAGGTTATTTAGACCCGTTGATTGGCTGCGGTGTTAAATATCCTGCTTTTGTTAAATTGAAGCCGTGAGATGGCTAATATTGGATTGGCAGTATGCCAATAATTGATAAATCGTAAGCGTCCAAAAAACGCGTATTTGAATCTATGGTCATAGTCTTTGCCTTTGTGTTGTATTAAAAATAGATTATTATGTACAGCATATCCGATTTTGAAAAACGATGGTTCCTTTACCAAACGGAGGGTCTTCTAAGGGTAAGCACTCAAATTAGGGCTTAAATTAAAAGCTATACATTCGCTGCTGAACATTTAAACATGATATTATGCACAGCAGCGAAGATTATAACGTCTATATGTATTTTGATGACGAGCTGATGGAGTGGAACATTTATGTTGTCTTGCCCATGCTCGTAATAAATTCAAAGACGCCTATAATCAAGGCTGAGAGAAGGCCCGTTTCTTCTTGGAGAAGATCGGTGCTCTTTACCTGCTTGAGGATGATTATCGAAGGCAGGGGGGCCGCACAAGAGATAAGGAATCGGCGCAAAGACGCTTTCACCACTAACATAGTTGAGGAACTATGGAATGAGTTATTTGACTTACTGTCCTTACCCAAAGATGAAATGAGTGATTTACTGCGTCGGGCTTTGAATTATCTCCATTCATTCTGGAAGCAACTCTTTGCTTATCGTAACAATGAAGAGTATACGATTGATAATCTGGCTGCTGAAAGAGCCATTCGACCTTTAACCGTGCAACGCAAAAACAGCTTATTCTTCGGTTGCACAAAAGGTGCTTTGAACTCGGCAGTTTACAATACTTTTATAGAAACCTGTAAGCAGGTAGGTATCTCGTTTAGAGATTACTTCCGAATGGTACTTAAAGAATTGGGTAGTGGAAGAGAGGATTACGAGAAACTTTTGCCGATGACAATCGGTATCAAACAGAATAATTAACGTTAAAATTTAATGTTCCAAATGAAAGAAGATGCATAGAGGCATTTTTCCTAAAGGGAGTACCCTGATTTGGGACGCTTACTCTTTGTGAGCATGTTTCGCACTCTAACTAAACTAATAGGTAAAGAGAATATTTCTTTGAGTATTTCACGTATTGACTTTTTACGCAAAGACTGTGTCCGATGGAACGCTTTTGCTGGAAGCGATTCTTGTGAAAGAGGAATGCTACTATTGGGGTTGTCTTTATCCATTTTGCAATAGTATAAGCTAAAGGGAAATATCATCAATAATTGATATAAATAATCTAAATAATACAAATATGAGCATTTTTGCAGGTAAAACCCTAATGATTACTGGTGGCACAGGTTCATTCGGTAATGCAGTCTTAAATCGTTTTCTTCGTACAGATATTGGAGAAATTCGTATTTTCTCAAGAGATGAAAAGAAACAAGATGATATGCGTCATGAATATCAAGTTAAATACCCTGACGTTGCACATAAAATAAAATACTTTATAGGTGATGTTAGAGATCTTCAGTCTTGTCGTAATGCAATGCCTGGAGTTGATTACATCTTTCATGCTGCGGCTTTGAAGCAAGTACCTTCTTGTGAATTTTTTCCTATGGAGGCTGTTAAAACCAATGTCATTGGAACAGATAATGTGCTAACTGCAGCCATTGAGTTTGAAGTTGGAGCGGTTATCTGTTTATCAACAGATAAAGCAGCTTATCCAATTAATGCTATGGGAATTACAAAAGCTATTGAAGAAAAGATTGCAGTTGCAAAATCAAGATATTCGGGTGGAACAAAGATTTGTTGTACGCGTTATGGTAATGTAATGTGTTCGAGAGGATCTGTAATTCCATTGTGGATAGAGCAAATACGTAATGGAAACCCTATTACTTTGACAGAACCTAACATGACACGCTTCATAATGTCACTGGGGGAAGCCGTAGATTTGGTATTATTTGCATTCGAACATGGTCATAATGGTGATATACTTGTGCAAAAGGCACCTGCATGTACAATACAGACACAAGCAGAAGCGGTATGTGATTTATTCGGAGGCAAAAAGGAAGATATTAAGGTGATAGGAATTCGTCATGGAGAAAAAATGTATGAAACTCTCCTTACAAACGAAGAATGTGCCAAAGCAGAAGATTTGGGCGAATTTTATAGAGTACCAGCTGATAATAGAGGCTTAAATTATGATAAATTTTTTAAGGAAGGAGAATCTCAAAGGAATAAGCTTACAGAATTTAATTCTGATAATACGAGAAGACTAAACTTGGAAGAAACAAAGAAGAAAATTGCAACTTTGGATTACATTCAAAAAGAATTGGCTGGAGAAGGTAATTTCGTTCAGTAATTAATATAAAGCGTTATGTTATGAAGAATCCAAAGTACGATTACCGTGATGTAAGTTTTAAAGATAATGGTAAGATTAAGCTTATAATTGTTGTTGGAACAAGACCTGAGATCATTCGTTTAGCTGCGGTAATTAATAAATGTAGAAAATATTTTGATGTCATTTTAGCACATACAGGGCAAAACTACGATTATAACTTAAATGGTGTATTTTTCAAAGATTTGAAGATAGGCAATCCTGATGTTTATATGGATGCCGTAGGAGATGATTTGGGGGCAACATGTGGAAATATTATTAACTGCTCATATAAATTGTTTGCTGCTACGAAGCCTGATGCGGTATTGGTTCTTGGTGATACAAATAGTTGTTTATCAGTTATCTGTGCAAAGCGGCTACATATACCAATCTTTCACATGGAAGCGGGAAATCGTTGTAAAGACGAATGTCTGCCAGAGGAAACAAATAGACGAATTGTAGATATAATAAGTGACGTTAATATGGCTTATTCTGAGCATGCACGTAGATATCTTGCGGATTGCGGATTGCCTAAAGAACGTACGTATGTTACAGGTTCCCCTATGGCAGAGGTTCTTCATGAAAATCTCTCTAAAATCGAATCTTCAGATATTCATAAACGTTTAGGATTAGAAAAAGGAAAATATATACTTCTAAGTGCACATCGAGAGGAGAATATTGATACTGAGAAAAACTTTATAAGTCTATTTTCGGCGATAAATAAAATGGCTGAAAAATATGATATGCCTATTCTTTATAGTTGTCATCCACGTTCGAGAAATAGATTAGCTACTAGTAATTTTAAACTTGATCCACGCGTTTTACAACATGAACCCCTTGGATTTCATGATTACAATTGCTTACAGATAAACGCTTATGCTGTAGTGTCAGATAGTGGAACATTGCCCGAAGAATCATCTTTCTTTACGTCGGTTGGCTATTCTTTTCCGGCAATATGTATAAGGACATCTACAGAACGCCCTGAAGCAATTGATAAAGCTGGATTTATTATTGCTGGTATAGAGGAAAACAGTCTGCTTCAGGCTGTTGAAACTGCAGTCGAACTTTGTAAGGATGGTAATTATGGCATTCCAGTACCAGATTATATAGAAGAAAATGTTTCTACTAAAGTTGTTAAAATAATTCAATCTTATGTTGGCGTTGTCAATAAAATGGTTTGGCGTAAATAATATTTATAATGAAGATACTTGTAACTGGTGCTAAGGGCTTTGTTGGGAAAAACCTTTGTTCACAATTGCGCAATATTCGAGACAAAAAGGCTCGCTGGTATAAACTATTTGAGCCTATTGATGTCGTATACGAATATGACATTGATAGTACACGTGAAGAATTAGACCAATGGTGTAAGGATTGTGATTTTGTATTTAATCTTGCTGGCGTCAATCGACCGCAAAATACAAAAGAATTTATGGAGGGTAACTTTGGATTTACTAATACACTCCTTGATACTTTGAAAAAATATAATAATACTTGTCCTGTTATGATTAGTAGTTCAAGCCAGGCAGCACTTGATAATCCTTATGGTCAATCAAAGAAGGCTGGTGAAGAATTAATGTTCCAATATTCTAAAGATACCGGTGCAAGAGTTCTTGTATATCGTTTTCCTAACCTTTTTGGTAAATGGTGTCGTCCAAATTATAATTCTGTTGTAGCGACCTTCTGTAATAATATTGCTAACGGGCTACCCATTCAAATCAATGATCCAAGCGTAATTCTAAACTTTGTTTATATTGACGATGTTGTGGATCAACTTATCTACAGTCTTAGTGGTAAAGAATATAAAGAAGGTAAATATTGTTATGTTCCTATTGTATATAAGGTTAGATTAGGTGATATTGCAGATCTATTACACTCATTTGATAAAGGACGTTATGATTTGCAGATACCTTGTGTCAGCGATGGCTTTAGAAAAGCTTTATATTCTACATTCGTTTCTTATTTACCAAAGAATAAAATATCGTATCCTTTGGATATGAAAAAGGATGATAGGGGTAGCTTTGCTGAATTTATCCGTACAGAGAATCACGGACAAGTCAGTATAAACATTTCAAAACCTGGGATTACGAAAGGAGAGCATTGGCATCATAATTTGGTTGAACGTTTTCTGGTAGTTAGTGGTCATGGTCTTATTCAACTTCGTAAGGAGGGGCTCGATGAAAATGGCAATGAATATCCAATTTTAAATTTTGAAGTAAGCGGAGAAAAATTGGAAGTTGTAGAAATGATTTCGGGGTATACCCATAACCTTATTAATTTATCTAAAACTGAAGACATGGTAACAGTCATATGGGCCAATGGATGTTTTGATCAAAATCGGCCTGACACTTATTTTGATCCTGTTGAAATAAAATAATAAATTAACATGTTCAATAATAAGACAATTTTAATAACAGGAGGCTCTGGCCTATTTGGACATTGCTTCACTGAGACAGTACTCCGAGATTATCCTGGAGTGAAGAAAATAATTATTTTTTCTCGAGATGTTCAGAAACAATTAGATTTTAGACAAGACTATCCTGAGAAGCAGTTTCCACAATTACGATTTTTCTTGGGAGATGTCAGGGACAAGGAAAGATTGATACGGGCTTGTGAAGGGGTAAACATTATTATTCATGCTGCAACAATTGCTGCTATTGCTGCTTCAGAATATAATCCAGAGGAGTGTATTAAAACAAATATAGTTGGAGCAGAAAATGTAATTGACGCTGCTCTGAAAACTAGAGTGCAAGATGTTGTTTCTTTATCATCAGATAAAGCATGTGCTCCAATAAATCTCTATGGTGCAACTCAACTTGTGTCTGATAAGCTTTTTGTAGCTGCTAATAACATGAAAGGGAGTAAAGATATACGCTTTTCTGTAGTTCGATATGGCAATGTAATGGGAAGCAGGGGGTCCGTTATTCCATTTTTCCTACAACGCAAGGAACTCGGAGGGAAAAGCCTTCCAATTACGAATAAACAAATGACTCGATTTATCATATCGAATCCAGAGGTTGTTACAGCTGTTAAATTTGCGCTTGCCAATCATATGGGTGGAGAAATATTTATTCCCAAAATGCCTTCATATAGAATTACAGATTTAGCAACAGCGATTGCTCCGGAAATGGAACAAGAAGAAACGGGTATCAGAGCTGGTGAAAAAATACATGAGGAACTCATTACTAATTCAGATAGTGTGAATACAATAGATTTTGGCTCTTATTATGCAATAATGCCATCAATTACATTCAACAATTGTAATAGGAGACGTTATATAGAACACTACAATGCCCAACTCGTACCATCAAACTTTAATTATTGTTCAAATGAAAACCACATTTGGGAAACAGTTGATTCTCTAAGAGATAAGATTCATCTGTATATCAAGCCCTCGTTAAAATTCTAAATGTTATGATAGATAAAATAATTCCTTATGGTCATCAGTTTATTTCTGATGAAGATATTAGGGTTGTAGTTGATACTTTAAAATCAGATTATTTGACTTGTGGCCCAGCTATTCCAGCTTTCGAAAAGGATTTCTGTGATTATGTTCATGTTAATCATTCTGTAGCAGTAAGTAATGCTACAGCTGCTTTACATATAGCTGCTATGGCTCTTGATGTAAAATCAGGAGATAATGTGATTTGTACCCCATTAACATTCGCATCTAGTGCTAACTGTATACGTTTCTGTGGAGGTAACGTTAAGTTTATTGATATTAACCCCGATACATACTTACTTGATATTGATAAATTGAAAGAAGTGCTCTCCGCTTCGCCCAAAGGTACATATAAGGGTATGGTACTTGTTGATTTTGCTGGCTATCCATTTAATATGGAAGAATATCGTAAGGTTGCCGATGAGTATGATATGTGGATACTTGAGGATGCGTGTCATGCTCCAGGTGCTTGGTTTACCAATAGCGACGGTGAAAAAGTATATACTGGTAGTTGTAGATATTCGGATATTACAGTATTTTCTTTCCATCCTGTTAAGCACATGACCACAGGAGAGGGTGGCATGGCTTGCACAAACAATGATAAACTTTTTGAGAAGATGTCCCTATATCGTACTCATGGAATAACTCATGAGTCCGCTCTAATGGAACGTCAGGATGGTCCTTGGTATTATGAAATGGTAGAGCTGGGTTATAACTATCGTTTGACAGATTTTCAAGCAGCTCTTGGATGTTCCCAACTAAAACGTGCACGTCATAATGTAGAATTACGCCGAGATTTAGTTAAAAAGTATAATGAAGCGTTTAAGACCATTGAAGGTATAAAAACGCCTTTCGAGTCTGATGATGTTTATCATGCTTATCACCTATATATAATTCAAGTAGAGGATCGTCTTGGTCTTTACAAATATTTACGCGAAAATAAAATATTTGCTCAAGTTTTATATTATCCACTAAATCTAATGCCTTACTACAAACAGCTTGGTAATAAAGAAGGAGATCTCCCTATTGTGGAAGAATACTACAAGCATTGTATTGCCTTGCCAATGTATCCAACTTTAACAGATAAGGAGCAACAATATGTAATTGCTAAAGTTATTGAATATGTGCGCAAATGAAATTGTAAACAAACATCAGTACGAATTAGATTTTATAAAAGGAATAGCAATAATTAGTGTGCTCGTTTTACATAGTCTGAAAACTGAAACTTTAGATCAAATTGTATCTTCATTCTATTTGAAACAGGCTGTTCCTCTGTTCATTGCAGTTACATTTTATTTGGGTTTTAGATCACTCTCTTTAAAAACAAATGCTTGCGAAATTTTAAAATATTGGTATTCAAAAAATAGAATCATTAAAACATATAACCGTATTGTAAAACCATTTATACTTATTTATATTGCTCAATTAGTAATAATTTTTCTATTAGATAGAAGTGTATTTTTAGAGGTTTTAACTTGGGGGGGGGTAGGCCCTGGTTCATATTTTGTATATGTATATATACAAATATGGATATTGATCCCTTTGATATTTGTTATGTTTTTAAAAACTAATAGGTATGGCATATTAATATTATTGGCAATAAGTATATTACTCAGCGTTATATGTAGCATTATGAATGTTTCCGAAGGTCTATTTAGACTATCTTGCTTTCGTTATTTATTTATTGCAGCTATTTCTTGGATATGGATAAACCGCAAGGACTATAAAATAGTTTTCCTAATTATATTGGGATTATGCTCATTGTTATATTTACTTGTTTTGTCAAGCAATGATTTAAAACCCTTAATTTATAATTGCGGGTGGTCAAGTCAACAATGGCCAGTCTATTTTTGGACTTTATTAATAATATTCTTTCTTATTGCTGTGTGGAAAAAAAATCAAGATTCATATCTTGTTAAGATGATAAGATGGATGGGAGTTAATTCTTGGGAGATTTTCTTAGCCCAAATGTTCATCCTTTCATTTGTTAATTATAAGTTGCTTTCTACAGTTCATTCTCAATTACTAGCGCAGTGTATATTGGTAGCTGTAACTTTTTCCTTTTCAATTGGATCTGTCTGTTTTTTTAATAAAAAAGTAAAGAAATAAGATGAAGAATTTGTGTATAATTCCTGCACGTGGTGGTAGCAAGCGTATACCTCGGAAAAATATCAAACCATTTATGGGTAAGCCTATTATCGCATATTCGATTGAGGCTGCTCTTAATTCTGGTTTGTTTGATGAGGTTATGGTATCCACAGATGACGAAGAAATCGCAGATATTGCAAAACAATATGGAGCAAAAGTTCCATTTTATCGTTCAACAGAAACAGCAAATGACTTCGCAACAACAGTAGATGTTCTTGAAGAAGTTGTTAGGATGTATATAGACATGGGGGATGAATTTGATAATATGTGTTGTTTATATGCTACAGCTCTTTTTGTAACAGCAGAAAAACTGAAAGAAGCCTACGAACATCAAATTAATAATAAGTACAATTCTGTAATGACGGTCGTTCGGTATTCTTATCCGATACAGCGTTCTCTGGTTATAAGAGATGGATTATTATCTATGCAATGGCCAGAGTACTCCAAAAGTCGTTCACAGGACTTAGAACCTGTTTATCACGATGCGGGGCAGTTCTATATTACTAACGTTAATAGTCTTTTAGAAACTCATGCATTAAAGGGTAGTAACACTGGTGCAATAGTTCTATCAGAACTTGAAGTGCAAGACTTGGATACAATCACAGATTGGAAGCTTGCAGAAATGAAGTATAAAATGCTCCATGGATAAAAAGGTTTATTTTAGAGCAGATGCAAGTAATGTCATTGGATATGGACATTTTGTTCGCACCCTTGCACTTGCTGATATGCTTAAAGATAATTTTGACTGTAAATTCTTCACACAAGATCCTACAAAATTCCAAGAAAGCCAAATGGCAAAGGTTTGTTCTTATCAAGCATTGCCATCTGATGAATCAAAATTTAATCGATTCCTTGAATATTTAAATGGAGATGAGATAGTTGTTCTTGATAACTATTTTTTTGCAACCGATTACCAGCAAGCAATTAAGGGTAAAGGCTGTAATTTGGTTTGTATCGACGATTTGCATAATAAGCATTTTGTTGCTGATGCTGTTATCAATCATTCATTGGGAATAAAAAAAGAAGATTATTCGAAAGAATCGTATACACAGTTATTCCTTGGCCTTGATTACTCTTTGCTTCGCAAACCATTCCTTGATGCTTTGGCATCCAGCTATAAAAGTGATGAATCACCAAAGAGGATGAAAGTACTTGTGTCATTTGGAGGAGCCGATGTTTATAATATCGCTCGTAATATTTCTACTCAATTGTCATCACTTGATAATATTGAGGATATTGATCTAATTACGATTGATAAGAGTTTGGCTACTATTAGCCCAAAGGTCTCTTGTCATACAAATCTTTCTGCAGAGCAGATGAAAAATTTGATTTGCAAAAATGATATAGCTGTTATACCATCTAGTACAATTATGAAAGAAGCTATTGCTTGCGGTATAAATATTATTGGAGGATATTTTGCTGAAAATCAATTGAATAGTTATGCTCAGTTTTCCAAATATAATGCTATACAAGGATTCGGTGATTTGCGAGATCCTATTAACATAGCTAATCTTGTAAAATTTTTCAGCTCTGGAGAAGTATACAATATGAGACTTACCAAGAATATTATTCCTTGTACAGTTAAAGATAATCTTAAACGGATATTTTTGAAATATGCTTACTAATGTCAATTTTAGAACAGAGCATTTTGAATTTGTCAATTACGTCAATATGACGGAGGAGCAAAGTTATGCTATTTGGGAAGGAAGAAATCATCCAGATATACGCAGATGGATGGAGAATCCTGAACCATTTCCTTATGAGTCACATAAGAATTTTGTGCAATCGCTTAAAGATCGGAATGATAGACTTTATTGGGCTATTGTATATAATAATGAGGTAATTGGCTCATATTGCTTAAATCCTTACGACATAAATACAAAGGAAGGTGAAATGGGTAAGTATTTATTATCCAACTATATGGGGCAAGGGCTCGGGAAATTAGCTACGGAGGAGTTTTTAGACTATGTATTCACAAACAAGATTGTATCAAGAATAGTAATTAAAACATTAATATCAAATACAAGAAATCAGCATGTGAATAAACTTATGGGGTTTGAAGAGTCAGGAAGAGATGATAAGTATGTTTATATGGAATTAAATGTATATCCTAAAAAATGAGCCAGACATTAATAGTAGCTGAATTATCAGCTAATCACAATCATAATTACGACTTAGCAGCAAGAACTATTGAGGCAATGGTTAAGGCTGGTGCAGATGCTGTGAAATTTCAAACATTCAAGCCTGATTCATTCACAATGGACGCTAATACAGACGATTTTGGACCTCGCACAGCAGGTTTATGGAAAGGTTATCGTCCGCTAGATTTATATACTCAAGGTTCTATGCCATACGAATGGCAGCCAAAACTAATGAAAGTGGCCAATGATTTGGGTGTAGCATGCTTTTCAACACCTTTTGATAATGAGGCTGTCGACTTTATGGAAAGCATGAATATGCCGATATATAAAATAGCATCATTTGAAATAACAGATATCAATCTTATTAGATATGCTGCTAGCAAGTGTAAACCGATGATTATATCAACAGGTGTTGCTGAAATTGAGGATATTGAACTTGCTTTAAATGCTTGTCGTGAAGAAGGGAATAATGATATTACACTACTGAAGTGTACTTCTGATTATCCAGCAACTCTAGAGAAAGCTAATCTTCTAACCATGGTTGATATGCGTGAAAAGTTTGGAGTAAAAGTTGGATTGTCCGATCATTCTATGACCAATACAATTCCAATTGTTGCTGTTGCATTAGGCGCTACCGTCGTTGAAAAACATTTTGTTCTCGATCGCAAATTAGGTGGTATTGATTCAGCGTTCTCTTTGGACCCAACAGAATTTTCTTCTATGGTTAATGCTGTGAGAGAAGTAGAGAAATCTCTTGGTAACGTAACATATGAAGTTTCAGATTCAGATAAAGGAAGAAGAAGATCTCTATATGTGGCTGAAGATATGAAAGCGGGAGATATGATAACAGATAAGAATGTACGTTCCGTAAGACCAGGATTTGGATTGCATCCTAAGTTTTATAATGAGATTATGGGAAAGAAGGTAATTAGAGAAATGAAGAAAGGTGAACGAATTCATCTTGGTGATATAATAATATAATTCTATGGGAAATTATTATTCACAAATTAAGGATAATTATCCAGATAGAGCTAAGATTGTAGAGTGGTTAAAATATGCACTTGATGCCAGAGTCTATTATTATGGACAAAATTTTAAGTACCCATATGAAAACCCTTCTTTATTGGTTAAGATACGTTTAAAGATAATCAAATTTTTATATAGATTCAAATCCGTAAAGGTTGATTATAATCGAGCTGTAATTTCTAATGCGTATTTTGATGTAGGAGGTCAATTAAAAAAAAATGGATTTAATGTTGTATTACCCCCTTGGACGACAAATAACATGTCTAGGGCAAGTATGAGAACAATTGATGAAATAAGTAATTCAAATTTTAATTATATACTATCTGATGCTTTTTTTAAAAAAATAGAGAATCTAGTTAATGATGTCCGGGCATTTCTTTCAATGAACAAAGTTCGATTTGTTTTATTGAGTAATGATATGGTACCGATTCATCGAATCACTTTAGACGTTTGTAAGGATTTGGGCATACCAACAGGAATCTTTCTTCACGGTTTACCTGGAAGATATAATTCAATCGATGATTCTAGAGCTAATTATCTTTTTGTGTGGGGTGATAGAATAAAAGAAAACTATTTAAGATACGGATGTAAATCTACTGTTGTAGTTACAGGTCATCCTAATTATAGTGCTTTTAATTTAATTAAAATAAATTCTTTGAATGTACTTGTTTTAACAAAAGCGTCTGTTGGTACGCCGTCTAGAAGTGACAAATATAAAATAGATGATAGAGGGTTGAGTATTCAATATGTTTATGCAGTAGAAAAGGTATTGAAAAATTTGAATTATAAGAATGCAACATTGAGATTACATCCGAGTGAATCTCCTCAATGGTATAAAAAAATTATTGATACAGACTTTTTTACAATAGATGATGAACCTCTAAAGAATTCATTAAGTCATGCAAAAATGGTTATTGGACCTGTCTCAACGGTTATGTTAGATGCTGTATTTAATGATATACCCTATTATCCGTATATAATATCAACCGATAATAATTCTTATGCCGGAGATATGGTGCCTCCATTCAATGATTTCGGTTCTTTCCCAACCAGTTTATCTTGTGACGACTTAGAAGATCGTATTAAAAAGTGTGATTATGTCACAAAAGAGCATTTGAATGGGTATATAAATCCTGTATTTAATATAGATAAGATAAGCAATATAATAAATAAAAAAAACGGATGAAAGTTGTCCTTCTTGCTGGAGGCTTTGGCTCACGAATTAGTGAAGAAAGTCAGTTTAAGCCTAAACCAATGATTGAGATTGGTGGGATGCCAATTCTATGGCATATTATGAAAGAGTATGCTCATTTTGGGCACACTGAGTTTATAATTTGTGCTGGTTACAAACAAGAATATATCAAAGAATGGTTTGCAAATTATTTTTTATATAATTCTGACGTTAGCTTCGATTTTCGTAAAGGTAAGAATGATGTTATTATACATCATTCTTACTTGGAGCCATGGAAAGTAACAGTAGTCAATACTGGTTACAACACAATGACAGGCGGGCGAATCAAACGTATTCAGGAATATGTTGGATCTGAAACTTTTATGATGACCTATGGTGATGGAGTTTGTGATGTTGATATCAACAAGCTTCTTGAATTCCATAAAGCACATGGCAGAAAAGCGACTCTTACTGCGGTAAAAATGAAACAAGAAAAGGGCGTGCTGGATATCACAAAAGATATGGCTGTTCGCTCATTTCGTGAAAAGAATTCCTTGGATGGATCACCTATCAATGCTGGATATATGGTTTTGGAACCATCGGTATTTGATTATATAGATGGAGATTCACAAGCTTTCGAACGTGAACCATTGGAAAAATTGGCTGACGAAGGTGAATTGATGTCTTACATTCATGAGGGCTTCTGGCAGTGCATGGATAACGTTCGTGAAAAGGCTATGTTAGAGAAGTTCTTGGCTGAGGATAAAGCTCCTTGGAAACGCTGGAATAGTCAGACTCCAGAAATTCCTGATTATGCAAAATAGAATAAACATGGAAGATATATTGGGCTTTTATAAAGGTAAGAAGGTTTTCCTTACAGGTCATACAGGTTTTAAGGGTTCTTGGATGTGCAAAATGCTTGTTAATGCTGGTGCTTATGTAACAGGTTATTCTCTTAAAGCACCTACGAATCCATCTCTCTTCGAGCTTGCACATATCACTAATGATATACATTCTGTTATTGGTGACATTAGAGATCGTGAGGCTTTGATAAAGGCTTTTAATGAAACACAGCCAGATATAGTCCTGCATCTTGCAGCGCAGCCTATAGTCCGTGATTCTTATAAGTACCCTGCTTATACATACGAAACCAATGTGATGGGGACGGTAAATATTTTGGAATGTGTTCGCAACAGTAACTGTGTGAAGTCATTCCTTAATGTTACTACTGATAAGGTTTATCTTAACAAAGAATGGAACTGGGGTTATCGTGAGAATGAAGAACTGGATGGCTACGATCCATATAGCAATTCTAAATCTTGTTCTGAACTAGTGACACATAGTTATAAACGTTCATTTTTTACAGATAAGGATGGTAATTCAATTGTTCCAATTTCTACAGCACGTGCTGGTAATGTTATAGGTGGTGGGGATTTTGCTAATGATCGGATTATACCAGATTGTATCCGTGCGGCTGCAAATCATGAGGATATCGTTGTGCGTAATCCATTTTCAACTCGCCCATATCAGCATGTATTGGAACCTTTGTATGTCTATCTAGTTATCGCAATGAAACAATACCAAGATAGTAAGTATGCGGGATATTATAATGTGGGTCCTGACGATGTAGACTGTTTTCAAACTGGTGCAATTGTTGACCTTTTTGTTAGTAAATGGGGGGATGGCTTGAAGTGGATTAACAAATATGATGGCGGTCCTCATGAGGCTAATTTTTTGAAACTTGATTGCTCAAAACTAAAATCTACATTTGGTTGGACTCCACGTTGGAATCTTGATGAAGCAATGGAGAATATTGTAGTTTGGAGTAAATGTTGGCTTTCTGGTGGCAATGTTCGTGAGTGTATGGATGAACAGATTAAAGAATTTCTTGGAAGATAATTGACTATAGTAGAATGAAAAATGTAATTGTAACAGGTGCTAACGGTTTTATTGGTAGCTCTTTGATAAATAAACTTATTGAGAATAACGTAAAGGTCGTAGCCGTAGACATTAGTTTTGCAACTTCTAGATTGCCAGAAACTGAACTCATCACTAAGATTGAGGCAACAGTGGATACTTCACTTATTGATAATATTCCTAATGGTGAATATGATTCATTTTATCATTTGGCCTGGAGGGGTGTGAATGGAGTTGAAAAAGCTAATCCGAGCACTCAACTTTCCAATATTCAGATGGCAATTGATTGTGCCAATATCTGTAAGAGACTTTCTGTGAAGAAACTACTTTGTGCTGGTACGGTTGCTGAGAATGCAACAAATAGTCTTCCTCTTTTAGAGAAGACAAGTGGAGGAATGATGTATGGCGTTGCTAAACACGCATGTCGTTTGATGGTTGAAGCTTATTGTAAAAGCATCGGTCAGCCATTCGTTTGGATGCAGTTCTCTAATATATATGGTGTTGGCAATAAGACGGGTAATCTCGTAAGTTATGCACTTGGTGAGTTAATGTCGGGTAAGAAACCCACTTTTGGACCTGGTCTGCAACTATACGATTTCATTTATGTAGAGGATCTTATAGAGGCTGTTTACCGTTTGGGGTATAGCAAAACTAGCAAATCCTTCTATTATATAGGATCAGGCTCTCCTAAAATTCTAAAAGATTATCTACTTCGCATTGGTGAACTGACCGGTTATACTGACAAAGTAGGAATTGGTGTTCGTCAAGACGATGGCATCAAGTACTCAATGGAAATGTTTGATAACAAAGACCTTTTAGAAGCTATAGGAAATTATGTTTCGACAGATTTTGATAATGGGATTAATAAAACAATTACTTGGCTCAAGAACCTTTAAATATTGATGGCAATGATTCGGAAATTTGAATTCAAAGAGACATCCTTGAAGGGTGCATACGAGATAACTCCTTTTTACGCTACTGACGAAAGAGGCGGTTTTGTAAAGGATTACAATATAGATATGTTCAAGCAAAATGGTATTGATCATGAACTGAAGGAAGTATTTTATACTATCAGTAAAAAAGGTGTAATTCGTGCCATTCATTTTCAGTTGGTTAAGCAGCAGGCTAAGTTGGTTCGTTGTATTAGTGGCCATGTTTATGATGTGATTGTCGATCTCCGTCCGGTTTCATCAACTTTTGGTAAGTGGCAAGGATTTGATTTGACAGGAGAAAATCAGAAGACTCTCTATGTGCCCCGATTCTTTGGTCATGGTTATTTGGTACTTGAAGATTCTGTCGTAAGTTATAAGTGTGGTGAGGTCTTTTATGGTGAAGGAGATAGTGGTATCATGTATAATGATCCAGATATAAATATCAAATGGCCTTTCGATAAGATTGGTGGTATCGATAAGATGATTATATCAGAGAAGGATATACGTTTGATGAGTTTTAAGGAGTATGCGAAGAAGATAAATTAATGGCTGGCTATACTAAAAATTATATATATATATATATAACTCAAGGAGTTTCCATGCTCCTTGGCATGCTTTCATTGTTTATTGTTATACCTTATCTTTCTAGTAATAAAGAATTATATGGTATATATGCCATATGTTCCTCCTTAACTATTTTCTTTTCTTATGCGGATATCGGTTTTGTATCATCAGGTCAAAAATTTGCCTCTGAGGCATTTATAAAGAATGAAAATAAATCCGAAATGGAAATATTAGGGTTTACTAATTTAATCCTGATATGTTTTATGGGCTTTGTAAGTTTAATCATTTTTTATCTATCTTCAAATCCGGGAATCCTTATACAAGGAATAGATGGTTTAAATAGTGAAGTTGCAAGGAAGTTGATGTTTATACTAGCTTGCTCATCACCTATTTATTGTTTTCAGAGGATCGTGCAAATAATATATTCTGTGAGGATGTCTGATTATTATTTCCAAGTCTTACAAATTGTCGGAAATTTGCTCAAAATTTTGTCTGTTTTTTATTTCTTTAGAAGTAGTCATTATGAAGTTGTGGAATATTATTTTTGTTTTCAAGTAATTAGTGCAATAATTCTAATAGCATCTATATTCTTTGCTTCATCTAAGTTCAATATTGATTTCTTTCAGATATTAAAAAATATAAAATTTGAAAGAGTTACATACGATAAACTAAAAGGTTTAGCTTTTGCTAGTTTATATGGCTCTATATGTTGGATATTATATTATGAACTTGACAATATGGCCATTTCAAAAATGCTTGGTGCTAAAGAAGTAGCTATATATTCTGTAGCATTTTCAATACTAAGCGTTTTTAGGAATATTTTTGGAACATTATATTCACCTCATATTACAAGATTCAATTATTTTGTTGGATTAAATGACTCGCGTGGACTAAATAAATTTGTTAAGATGATAATTGAATTTTATTTGCCTTTTTGTTTAATTCCAATTATCATTATGGAAATTGTGTCTAAGCCTTTTATAATATCATGGGTCGGCACAAATTATATGGATTCGGTTGCTATTTTATCGTCATTATTATGCTGTAATCTACTGGCATTTTCATCGTATCCTTCAAGTTTATATATTACGGCTACCAAAAAAAATAAATACCTATATATCAATAGTTCTATAATCGTATTGGTGTTTTGGATAGGAGTTTTCTTGACGTATAAACATTTTGGCGCTATTTCTTTTGCTACCATGAAGGCAACAGGGATGATTATGTCGGCCATTTACAGTTTTACTATTTTATTCTATATAATGAAAGAATCAAAATATAAATTTATTATGAGGTTATGTAGAATATATGCGTTACCAATTTTAATGACTATTGGATTGGCTTATTTAGTAAGACCATTAATGTTTTATACTTATGGAAAACTTCCATTGATGTTGAATATTGTTTATATTATTGGAATGGGTATAGTTAGCTATCTTTTTTTCTATTTGTTTAGCTCTGTTCAAAGACAAAATATAAGTCAAGTATTTAGAATCCTCCATAAAAATAGCAAAACAAATATATTATGATTCCATTTAACAAACCCTATTTTTCGGGTCGTGAAATATCATACATCGACCAAGTTTGCCATTCAACCACGATGTCTGGTAATGGCGAGTTCACTAAGCTGTGTCATGGCTTCTTTGAAAAGAAGTATGGATTTAGAAAATGTCTCCTCTGTACTTCTGGAACAGATGCTCTTGAAATGTGTGCTATGTTATGCAATCTTAAAGCTGGTGATGAAGTAATAGTACCATCATATACTTTTGTTTCTTCAGCACTGGCATTTCTTCGTGAGGGAGCATATGTGAGATTTGCTGATAGTTCATCCGAGAATCCCAATATATCAATAGAACAGATAGAACCATTAATCAACGAGAAAACCAAGGTAATTGTTGTTGTACATTATGCTGGCATTGCTTGTGATATGCATTCTATTATGGATCTTGCAAAAAAGCATAATATTATTGTAGTTGAGGATGCAGCTCATAGTATAGATTCATTTTATAATGGTAAACCTCTTGGGGGGATTGGTCATCTTGGTGCATTCTCTTTCCATGAAACAAAAAATATTAGTTCAGGAGAAGGAGGTATGTTGGTTGTTAACGATGATCAACTAGTAAGACGTGCTGAAATCTTATGGGAAAAAGGAACTAATAGAGCTGAATTCTATCGCGGAATGGTTAATAAATACGGTTGGTGCGATATGGGTTCATCCTTTCTTCCTTCTGAATTTAATGCAGCTTATTTATGGGCCCAATTGGAACAACTTGATGATATTCAAAACAAAAGAAAGCATATATGGAATACGTATGATAAAGCTTTACGTGGCATCATTAGCAAAGATTTTATACTTCCTTCAATACCTGATTATGCTACATGTAATGCTCATATGTATTATATTCTGTGCTCATCATTAAAAGAAAGAACGGGGTTTATGAATTATTTGAAGAATAATGGTGTTCAAACAACTTTTCATTATCTTCCACTTCATAGTAGTAAATATTATCAAGACAAACATGATGGACGTGAATTGTCAAACTGTGATAGGTATGCTGATACTTTAGTTAGACTTCCATTATTCTATGAATTAAAAGATGAGGAGATTAATAAAATAATTAAGTTGATATTATCATACAAAAAGTAAATATAATTTTGTTTGATGAAAAAAATTTTAATATACTCAGATTGCCACATATTTGCAGGAAGTGAATACGTGGTGGTTAATATTTTAAAAAATAAAGAACTAAGAAAGTACTTTGACTTTAGTTTTGCATATCGTAATCATAACGATTATAATAAAGAGATAAATAGACTATTTACAGAGGAAGAACGGACTCAATTTTATCCTTTAAAGTTGTTGCCTTTAGGTAATCCTTTTGTATCCTTTTATAATTATTTTAAGTGGAGACCATTACGTATTATAATGTGGATGTTATTAAGGATAGTGGAATATTCGCAGCTGTTTAATCTTTATAATTATTTTGTGATAAAAAGAATACTGAAAACAATAAACCCTGATTTGATTCACATCAATAATGGTGGATATCCATCTGCTGAATCATGTTTGATTACTTCTATAGCAGCATATAGTCTTGATATAAAGAATATCATGCAAATTAATAATGCCCCATCGAAGAATTTAAAAAAGTACTGGGATTATTTTATAAGAAAAACATCAGATGGGTTTATTATTGCATCTAAGCACGCTTCAAAGGAAATAATAAAGCTTCGGAATATTACAAATAATAATATATTTACATTGAAGGATAATGTGAAATATGTTGAACCTACACGATGCTATGAGAGTGTAAGAAAAGAGCTTGGGCTAAATGATGATAGTATACTTGTTATTGAGGTTGCATTATTTGAATTGAGGAAAGGGCAAATGAAATTGTTGGAGTCTTTTGTGAAAATGAGAGAACTTAATCGTAGTTTCTTTGACAGAATGACATTGTTATTAATTGGTTCAGGCCCGGATGAAAAGAAAATGATTAAATTTATAAATGATAATAAACTTGAAGATAAGGTGATATTATTAGGCTTTCGAAATGATTATATAGACTATTTAAATGCTGCGGACGTTTCTGTATTACCATCTCTTTTCAATGAGGATATGCCATTGATCAACATGTCTGCTATGTCTTTATCCAAGCCTATTGTAAGCACATATGTTGCAGGTATACCAGAAGAGGTTGAGAATAAAGTAACAGGAGTTTTGGTTGACCCTAATAAAACATCTTTTACAATTGATTTAGCAAATTCTATTATTCAGGCGTACGATAACCGACTACAGTATGGAATTGCTGCTAAAGCCAAATTCTACAAAGAATTTTCTTATGAGTCATATACTAAAGGCTTGAAGAATATTTATGATATTATGTTAGAATAGTAAATATTATACATTTAAATATAATGAGCAAGCCAATAGTAAGCGTAATTGTAACTACATATAACCGAGAAAAATATTTGAAAGAGACAATACAATCAATCTTGAATCAAACATTCTCTGACTTTGAATTGATTGTTGTTGACAACTTTTCTAATTATGATTTTTATCAGGTTATTAAAGAATTTAACGATTTAAGAATAAAACCATATCAGAATAAGAATGGAGGTATAATTGCTGTAAATCGAAATTATGGAATATCAAAAGCATCTGGTAAATATTTAGCTTTTTGTGATGATGATGATTTATGGCATAAGGATAAATTGAGAATCCAATTGTCTTATATTCAAGATAGAGGAAAAGTAGTTATAGGTAGCTCCTTTTTTCTAATAGATTCAAACGGATCAATTAAACGAAAACAAGTAAGGAAGACGTTTAGAAATAAAAAGAAATGGTATTTAGAGAACAATATAATGTTCTCATCGGCTCTTCTTCCTAAATCAGAAGATATAGTTTTTGAAACGAATGAAATGTATTTTGGAATAGAGGATTATGCACTTTGGCTAACCCTGTTACATAAAGACTATGATTTTATTGTTTGTCCTGAAACATTATTGTATTATCGTGTTGCTAGTACAAACAATTCAAATAATCTGAAGAAAAAGCGTCCTTTCCAAAGGCTTTCGTTTTTGTGCTCGATAATGTTACGATATCCTCATGCATCTATAAGCTATTTCTGTTTAGCGTTAATAGTAGAATTGTTTTGGCTAATATTCTATAACAAAATAAAAAAATGAAATACGGGCACAACTATAGATTAATTTTCTTTTTAATAATTGTCTTTATACTTTCTGGCCAACCTTTTCTCTTTTACTCATTAGTTTTAAGTAATACGTGGTCATTGATTTTGAAAATAGTTATACTTTTTGCCTTATCTTTCATGCTACCATTTCGATTGGCTAAACATGGGCTAATAGTAGCAACTTTTATAATTTTATTTTCAATAATCACTAGTGTTCTACATCCTGCATACTTTAAACAGGTCTTAAATAATTTACCAGATTTTATATTTTGGGGGGTTACACTATCAACCATTGCTGGTAATACCCAATTGAGGACGAGGCTGTATGCAATTGAAAAGAACTTTTCAATTGTAGTAGGATTGTCTATTATTTTATGTTATTTTTCTTTTAAATTTATCCCATCGCTTTTTGCATTCGAGAATGCAGATGGTTATCCTATTGGCATTAATCCCCTTTTAGGATGCGTTAGTATTGGTAAGGATAGACCTTGTTGGTTCTTTGCCGAACCAAGTTATTGTGGATTGTTTCTTGGTTTAAATATATTCCTTGTATTAAGTGAATACTATTCCAATAAAAAACGGAAGTTTTTTAATTTGCTTATATTGAGTATCGCATTATTTTTTACGGCATCACTCGGTAGTTACATATATATATTTGTTGCACTTCTTTTTTATGCAGCAGAGAGATTTAAGTTGAATCAAAAGATATTGCGCATATTTTTATATGTAGTAATTGTTGCTTTGATAGTTATTCTGCCTAATTTTGAAGTGGCCAATGTAATGATATCTGGGGTTGATATGAAGAGTACCTCATATTTTGATCGTCAGGAACGGATGCTTAATGCTTCTGAAGTTATGGATTCTATGTCGACATTAGATTTTATGTTTGGGAAAGGAATAGAATACGTTACAATTAAATATAAAAAGGGGCTTTCAAATGCGTATGATAAATTTCTTTGTGAGTATGGTTTATTTTATCTTCTTATCGTTCTATGGTGGCTTAGGAGTAAATTGAAATCAAATATTCCGATATTTGCATTTACACTTATTTCTATGATATCAGTCATTGTATGTATGGCTCCAATATATTTACTGATATATCTTTGTGTTGAAACCCAGGCTTTAAACTGTAAGCATCCAACCCCTTTTTAGTCTCTTGCCTTGCAATTTAATGCCTTTATTTCTTTTATTTAAAACAAATAGTTATAGCAGTAAGTGGGTAAAGGCATTCACCCCAATATAAGTTGACTCTTATCCGAAAGGCGGACGTGTCAGTCTAATCTACTCAAAATGGATTACGAAAATCACATAAAGAAATTGCTTGCTGCAGTACCCTTCCTCTTGATAAGAAAGCATTTAGTGACCAGTTGTTTCGCTTGGAAGCTGAGAATGACGCTTGATAGCCAGACTAACTGTCGTGGTGAATGATTTTAGTTATGTCTGCTGCTGGGTTCATGGCTGTCGTTATTTTGGTAACTGCATTGAAAAACTATAAGGATTTTGGTGACTTTAGTAGTAAGAAGGATTGCATAGAGGCATGTAAACGTTGAAAAAAGGTATCCTTGTTTTTTTAAGTTTTTTTCGATATGGCTATAACTGGTAGAACTGGTTATGATGCCATGGTGGAGACTTTACTGTATTAATAAATAGTTGATCAGAAATATTTTTAATTTTAAAGATAGGCTCTAACCTCCAGTAAACAAGGGGATTAGGGCTCGGGTGTTTGCTTTAAAAGAAATAAATAAATTAGCAAATTAGAATCATTATGAATATACTATTATGTTCCCCTTATTTACAGGAATGTGGAATAGTTCATGGGGGTATAAATATGTGGGGAAATACTCTTCTGAAATATCATAAACTAATAGAGTCAAGAATCTGTATTATTCCAATTTCGTTTGATAGAAGAAATTATATAAGTGTTGATACATGTTTGATGAAGAGAATATATTTTGGATTAATAGAAATCTCCCAGTCCATCCATAAAGCTCTCCAGATAATGAATAACAAACATATAGATGTATTACATATTTGTACGAGCGCTTCATTTAGTTTGTTCAAAGATATTATATTATTAAGAGCTGCTAGGAAGAGAGGAATTAAGACAATTATACACTTTCATTTTGGAAGAATCCCCAATCTGAATAGAAGTAATAATTGGGAATGGAAACTTATAAAATGCGTCTCGAGATTGGCAGATGTGTGTATTACAATGGATCCGATGTCAAATAATACACTGATAGAGAGAGGATTTAATGCTAAATATTGCCCTAATCCACTTTCTATAGATATAATACAACAGATTAAAAAAGAAGAAAAATCAATTAAACGTATACCGGGTAAACTAGTGTTTATTGGTCATGTATTACCTTCTAAGGGAGTTTATGAACTAATTAGAGCTTGTAAACGACTTGATAATATTGAATTACATATAATAGGCAAAGCGGAAGATACGATTTTATCTGAACTAACGGATTTGGCTAAAGAAAAGGATAATGGTACATGGGTAAAATTTCGTGGAGAACTTCCCCATGAATATATTATTAAAGAATTACTTTCTTCGTCTATATTTGCATTTCCATCATATACAGAAGGGTTTCCCAATGTAATTCTAGAAGCAATGGCCTGCGGATGCCCAATTGTAACCACTAAAGTAGGGGCAATTCCTGAAATGCTTAATATGAAAGAAGGATATAAATGTGGTATTTGTGTAAATCCTCAAGATACAGAAGATTTTTTTAAAGGGTTAAATGTATTTATATCCAATCAAGAATATGCGAACAAAAGTGCAGAAGAAGCAAAACAACGAGTTAATAAACTATATGTAATGCCTGTAGTTTGGGAACAACTTGTAAATATTTGGGATAATTAGAAGATGTTCTGAGGGTATCTATAAATATTATAATAAAATCTTTTAGTAAGCACTCAAATTAGGGCTATAAATTCGAAGTCCTACCTTCGTTGCGACTAAAGTTTAGCAATGATGTATAGTAATGAAGATTTAGAAAAGTTGTAAGCGTCCCAAAATGACGTCTTGCCATTATTCTATTGGGTCTTTACCTTTGCTGCACGCTTTAAAAACAATTTTATGTACAGCAGCAGTGATTTTGAAAAGTTATGGTTCCTCTACAAGACTGAGGGTGAGCCCAAAGGAATTTCGATCGATTCGTTTTGTTTAACTCAAGGGGGGCCTTATCGTGATTTTAATAGTTGATTTGTGAAGACTCGTAAAAAAATGGTTCCGGTTCGGATTGAAGGTGCTCCTTCTTCTGATTCTCTTGTGGAAGAATCCTCCGCTGCGGTTTGTGGTACGGCAGTTCTGAAGCAGTCTACTCCCCTGATAGCTTCGGATAATATTCTGGTCACTATTCAGACCCGTGATGGTCTGAATATCCGTAAAAGTAATTTAGACTACCTTGGTTTGAAAGAATTGGTAGAGAAATTGGAGGGCTTATGTTGACGATTTCCGGTTTGAAGCATTTCTATTATCTTCCTACTTTTCACGATATGCGCTGCAAGGCTCCTCGTGTTTCTGAAATTATCCGTTCACGTTATTATCGTGATCCTCTTCAGGGTGATGTTTATATTTTCATGTCTAAAGACCACAAGAAGGTTAAAATGATCCATTACGAGCGTCACGCTTATTATTTGCATGAGAAGAGTTTTACGAACAGTTACCGTTTTATGCGAATTGAGTTGGAAGAAAGTATTACGGTTTATAAGATCGACTGGCAGAGCCTTGTGTCAGTGTTGAAAGCCCTATTATTAAATCGGTACGTTTATAGAGCGTTAGTATGTATCTTGTGTGTTAAATAATTATATGTCAGTATATTATAATAGTTTTTTTCTTGTGTATTTCTTTGATTTTGAGTATCTTTATGTCAAATAAAGACCATGGATCAAGAGGAGTTACATACCCGAATATTAATGCGAGATAATCTCGAGAGGCAGGAGTTTAGCGCTTTTTGTGCCTCTACCGATCCTTGTGCCGATATGGAACCAAATGAAATGAGACGTTACGTATGCTTCCTTCTAGGTCAGTTGGAAGAAAAGCAGGAGCAGATGAACCGTGTGTTAGATGATCTGTCTGAGCTTAAAGCTGCTTCTAAAGAACAAAGCTAACTGCTTGAGCGTGTAATGGCTCTGACTGATGAATTAGATCAGCTTCGGAAGAAAAATGCCGAGCTGGCTCGTTCTAATAAGAAGCTTGAGGAACGTTTGGGCGTGGTTAATAATGACCATTACAACACTTCCAAGAGTCGCAAGGGTATCAATAAGGATAAACCGACGCAAGGCAGAAACGATGATCGTTCTGATTTTGACGGTACTGCTCCGTCAACTTCTACAGATACAGGTTCGGTGGGTACCTCTACTCCTGTTTATTCCGGTTCGAGCCGTAAAGGTTCTACGTATAAAAAAGATATAGTGGGTGATCCTATCGAACATAAATGTGACCGTTCGAAACTTCCTGCCGGTACAGTGATTCTGAAAGTGATGAAACCTGAAGTAATCCGTATGGTTGTCAATCTGATTGAAGAACATCATTTTGAGGTTCTGAGGGTGAAATCCCCCGATGGTAGTATCAAACAGGTATATCTTCCTTGCGATGATGACAATCAAGCTCATTTATACGATGAAGTAGTCCCCGGTACTCATGTCACCGCCTCTTTATTATCGTATCTTCTGTTCAACCGTTATTCAGATGTGCTCTCCCGATTATCGTGAATCGAAGAACCGACTTTCTGATATGGACTGGAATACTTGCCGGCAGAATTTGGCAAATTGGGCAGACAAGGGTGCCGTTCAACTCAACAAGTTGATCACTGCTTTGAAGATTATTGCTTTAGAGCCCAGTTCGAATGTGAATGTTGATGAAACCTGATGTCGCTACCAAACTCACTTCGGTCACGAGAAGACCTATATGTGGTGCCTTGTGAACAAGAAAGCGGGTATTGTGATCTTCTTCTATGAAGATTTTCTGGATGATCAGGGTAATAAGCATGATGGCGGTCGTGGTTGTAGTGTCCTAAAGGATTTTCTGGGCGATGCGCAAATCAAATCCTTACAGAGCGATGGGGTTATAATGTGTATATGTATCTTGATGACGAATTGATGGAAGTGGAACATTTATGTTGCCTTGCCCATGCTCGGAATAAGTTTAAGGATGCCTATAATCAAGGCTGTGAGAAGGCTCGTTTCTTCTTGGAGCAGATTGCCAAACTTTATAAACGTGAGGATGACTATCGAAGGTATAATTTGACGGCAAGCAAGACTAAAGAAAAACGCAATGATACCTATACGAATGGAGTGGTTAATGCTTTGCAGAGTGAACTTTATGATTTACTTGTCTTACCCGAAGAAGAAATGAATGATTTAATGCGAACGGCTTTGAATTATCTCCATAAGTTTTGGAATCAACTTTTTGCTTATCGCAAAGACGGAGATTATACGATAGATAATCTGGCTGCTGAACGGGCGATACGCCCCTTGGCGGTTCAGAGAAAAAACAGTTTGTTCTTTTGTAGTACGAAAGGAGCTTTGTGATCGGCAGTTTACAATACCTTTATTGAAACCTGTAAGCAGGCGGGAATCAATTTCCGATCATTCTTCTGCAAGTACATGACAGAGATACGGAAGGGCCGAAAGGATTATGAGGACCTGCTTCCCATGACGATATGTCTAACGAATTAGTGAAAACAATTTAAAACTTAATATCCAAGACAAGTGACGAGTGCCTATTGGCACTCGCCTGAAAGGGGGATACCATGTTTTGGACGCTTACAGGTAATCAGATTTTAATGAAGGTTTTATTAGTTACGCAATATTTTTATCCTGAGAATTTTAAAAGCAATGATATTGCTTTTGAGTTGGTAAAACGTGGATATGAGGTAACAGTATTAACAGGTATACCTAACTATCCGCAAGGCTGTTTTTTTCAAGGATATGGATTGTTTTCCAAAAAGATGGAGAAAGTCCAAGGGGTGAAGATTAGAAGGGCCTGGCTTTTTCCCCGCGGAAGAGGAGGAGGAGGGAGACTGGCTTTGAATTATTTTAGTTGGGCTTTCTTTGCTTCTTTTTATGCTTTCTTTTTATCCTTATTCCATAAGTATGATGTAGTGTTAGTACACGAACCATCACCAATAACACAAGGTATACCTGCAATTATTATAAAAAAGATGCAGAGAATCCCCGTTTATTTTTGGGTGTTGGACTTATGGCCTGAAAGTTTGATATCAGCTGGAGGGGTAACCAATAAATATGTAATTAGCTTTTTTACTAAAATTGTAAAATGGATATATAATTCATCAGATAAAATCTTGATTAGTTCAAAAGGATTTCGTCAGTCTATTTTGGAGAAAGGAAATTTTGAGAGTAAGTTGGTTTACTTTCCTAATTGGGCAGAAGATATCTTTTCTTCTTTTTGCGAATATTCATTACCTCAATTACCCGATGGCTTCATTGTTATGTTTGCTGGTAACATGGGAGAAGCACAAGATTTGGAAAATGTAATGAAAGGTGCTTTGAAATTGAAAGAGAATAAAGATGTAAAATTTGTTTTTGTTGGCGATGGAAGAAAGAAAGCCTGGGTTGATGATTTTATTCAGAAAAATTCTTTAGCTGATACAGTATTTACATTGGGGCGCTATCCTTTAGAAATGATGCCTTCTTTTTTTTCTAAAGCAGATGTAATGCTTCTTTCTTTGAAAAGTGAAACAATTTTTAATTTAACAGTTCCTGCTAAACTTCAAACCTATATGGCTTCGGGCAAGCCTATTCTTGCTATGATAAATGGTGAAGGAGAGAATATTGTGCGTGAAGTGAATTGTGGACTTACTGCCAAGGCTGGAGATAGTGGTCAATTGGCAGAAGCGATTATGGAATTGAAGAGAATGCCTTTCGAAAAAAGAATGCAATTAGGTAAGAATGGTCAAGAATACTATAGGAGAAACTTTACACTAGAGAAATGTATGGATAATTTGTGTCATATAATACAAGATAATCAGCAATGAATATATTAATAACTGGCATTCATGGTTTTGTTGGCTCTAATCTTGTCGATGTGTTAAAAAGAGAGCATATTCTTTATGGTTTAGATATTGTTTTTCCTGCTAAAGAGGGAGTCGTAACTACTTTTTCTTGGCAAGATCTCGAACCCACATTTTTTCCTTTTCAAACTCTTCCCCAATTCGATGCCATTATTCATCTTGCCGGAAAGGCCCATGATACGAAAAACCAATCAGCCGCTCAGTCCTATTTTGACATTAATACCGGTCTGACTCAAAAGATATTCGACTTCTTTTTGGAGTCTTCTGCCAAGAAATTCATTTTCTTTAGTTCGGTGAAAGCTGCTGCCGATAGTGTAGTAGGAGACGTGCTTACCGAAGACGTGATTCCGACTCCGGTTGGTCCTTATGGGGAGAGTAAGATTAAGGCGGAAGAATATATAAAAAATCATTTTATGTTTCCAACTTCTTCTATTAGTGAGGATCGGTCTTTGCGGTTGGAAAAAGAGAAGGGGAGGATACCCAAGAATAAACAGGTGTATATTCTTCGTCCCTGCATGATTCACGGACCAGGAAATAAAGGGAATCTGAATTTATTATATAATGTAGTGAAAAAAGGAATCCCTTGGCCTCTTGGCGATTTTGATAATCGCCGTTCGTTTACTTCAATCGATAACCTTTGTTATGTGATTGAGGGGCTTTTGAATCAGGATGTGCCTACGGGTATCTACCATATGGGAGATGATGAAGCTCTTTCAACGAATGAACTGATTGGCATCATGTGTGAAGCAATGGGAAAAAAGCCGCATATCTGGAAGATGAACAAAAGGGTTATGGAAGGATGTGCCGGCCTGGGTACTTTGATGCATTTACCTTTGAATACGGAAAGACTTCGTAAACTGACGGAAAATTATGTGGTAAGCAACGCTAAGATCAAGGCCGCTTTGGGCATTGATAAATTACCTGTAACGGCTAAAGAAGGATTGATGAAGACCATTCGTTCATTTGAAGAAACTAAATAACTTATGTACTATCTAATAATCTTAGTTCTGCTATTCCTGGCAGAACTTTTTTATTTCCGTATTGCGGATAAGTGTAACATTATCGATAAGCCTAACGAACGTAGTTCACATACCCGGATTACACTGCGTGGTGGAGGGATCATCTTTTATTTTGGCGCACTGGCTTATTTCCTGGCGAACCATTTTGAATATCCTTGGTTTATACTGGCCTTGACCTTGATAACTTTTATTAGCTTTGTGGACGACGTTCGTTCTACTTCACAAGGGTTGCGCTTGGTCTTTCACTTCACGGCAATGGCATTGATGTTCTATCAATGGGGATTGTTCTCACTACCTTGGTGGACGATAATAGTGGCACTTATTGTATGCACTGGTATAATCAATGCATACAACTTCATGGATGGCATCAATGGGATTACGGGAGGGTATTCGCTGGTGGTGCTTGCGGCTTTGGCGTATATAAATAAAGAGATAGTGCCCGGCTTTGTGAATCAGGATTTAATAGTGACTGTACTTTGTGCAGTGCTGGTGTTCAACTTCTTCAACTTCCGAAAGCAGGCAAAATGCTTTGCGGGAGATGTAGGGTCGGTGAGTATTGCATTTATCATTCTGTTTCTGATAGGGAAGTTGATTATTGAAACGGAAAATTTTAGTTGGATGATTCTGTTGGTGGTGTACGGAGTGGATAGTGTGCTGACGATCGTTCACAGGGTGATGCTGCATGAAAACATCGGGCAACCGCACCGGAAGCACTTATATCAGATTATGGCGAATGAGTTGAAAGTACCTCATGTGGTAGTGTCTTCTATCTATATGGTGACGCAGGGGGTGATTATTGCTGGCTACTTCTATTGCCAGTCGTATGGGTATTGGTATTTGCTGGGGAGTATCTTTGTGTTGAGCAGCGTGTATGTGGTGTTTATGAGGAAGTATTTCAAATTACACATCTAATTTTTAAACTCTCCCTTCGTTCGATAATGATTATCGCTGTGACAACTGCTGTTGCAGGCACATTGAGATTTTTTGAAGTATGCAAGAGCAAGATGCTCTCAGAACGGATCATCGCTCTGAGAAAGTCGTTCAACTGATCTCTGAACTTTATTGGATTGAATTGGATTATAGGATTCACTTAATGAATATTAGAAATAACTTAATTTTTAATCAATAATATAATTCAATGTGGGTTACAATATCTTTGAGGGTATTATAGCCATACAGTGAGTACTTATACGAATAATGAAAGGAATTGTTTTAGCCGGAGGTTCAGGCACACGCCTCTACCCCATCACCAAAGGAGTAAGCAAACAACTGCTGCCCGTTTTCGACAAGCCGATGATTTATTACCCCCTCTCAGTGCTGATGCTGGCTGGGGTACGCGAAATACTAATCATTTCTACCCCCACCGATTTGCCCGGCTTTAAAAGGCTATTAGGCGATGGCTCAGATTTTGGTGTTCGTTTCGAATATGCAGAGCAACCCTCACCCGACGGCCTGGCACAAGCATTTATCATAGGTAAAGAGTTCATCGGAAGCGATTCCGTCTGCTTGGTATTAGGAGACAACATCTTCCATGGTCCCGGATTTACTAAAATGCTCAAAGAAGCCGTCCGAACAGCCGAAGAAGGCCGGAAAGCAACCGTTTTTGGCTATTGGGTGTGCGATCCGGAGCGATATGGAGTCGCCGAATTTGACCTATCAGGCAACGTACTCCAAATAGAAGAAAAACCCAAAAATCCTAAATCCAACTACGCCGTAGTAGGGCTCTACTTTTACCCCAATAAAGTTGTGAAAGTAGCGCAGAGCATTCAGCCTTCTCCTCGTGGAGAATTGGAGATAACAACCGTCAACCAGCAGTTTCTTGACGACAAAGAATTGAAAGTACAACTTTTAGGTCGTGGCTTCGCTTGGCTGGATACCGGCACACACGACTCTCTATCTGAAGCTTCCACCTTCATCGAAGTAATCGAGAAGCGCCAAGGTTTAAAAATAGCTTGCCTAGAAGGGATCGCTTTCAGACAAGGCTGGATCGCAGCAGACAAACTCCGAGAACTGGCACGCCCCATGCTGAAAAACCAATATGGGCAATATTTATTAAAGGTTATAGACGAATTAGACAAGGAGCGATGAATGCAATAGAAACGGGTATCGAAGAATTAGTCATCATCGAATCCCGACTTTTTAAACGAAAATTGGGAAAGAGTTAAAGAGTACGCTGAAAAGGCTAATGTCTGAGAATGACATTAGCCTTTTTTATTTCCTGAGAATGTGATACTTATAACTTTTTATGAGTGATCGGTTCCAGATGCCCTGTTTTCCTTTGTCATCTTCCTGTAAATGTCCACCTTTGCAATGTTGATCAACGAAATGTGAATAAAATTAGTAGTAATAACATGAACAAAAGGAGATTAGGAATATGACTTTATTTTATAGAGCAGTACAATCGACCATGGCAACTAAGGCCGGTGACAAGAAGTGGCATTTGAATCTGGTGAAGATAGGTAAAACGGTGTCCACCCAGCAACTGGCAGAGATGATTGCGGAGAAGTCGTCATTGACCCCGGGTGATGTGCATAATGTGGTCCGGAACTTAATGACGGCAATGCGTAGCGAGTTATTGAACAGTAAGACGGTACGCTTGGAAGGGTTGGGTACTTTTACGATGAAGGCGCGTAGCCGGGGAAGGGGAGTAGACAAAGAGGAGGATGTCAATCCGAACCAGGTGGGGGCTCTTCTCTGTCACTTCACACCGGAATATACCCGGCCTGCCGCTATTGGCACTACCCGTGCATTGCTTCAGGGTGTTGAGTTTCAGAAGATAGGCAGTATCGGCACTTCGGGCGGTCATGATTCCGGTAATGGTGATGGAGACATTGTGGATGATCCGACTGCATAATAACTTTAATCAGATAAATACATGAAGAAGAATAGCTGGAATATCCTTTTAAAGGTGATTATAGCTGTGGCAAGCGCCATTGCAGGAGTGATAGGAGGGCAGGGATTGCTCTGATAGTTGACCGATCGTTTCGGTTGAAAAAATAAATGCCGGTATCTGTTCGGAAGAATGGGTACCGGCATTTATTATTATGGTTAGCAAAACCGATAATTAAGAATAATCTTGTATATTTGTGAGTGAAACGATTAATAGAAATGTGTTATGGCTAAACTTTACCCGATTGGGATACAGAACTTTGAGAAAATACGTAGGGAAGGCTATCTTTATATAGATAAGACTGCATTAGTCTGTAGATTGGTAAAAACGGGTTCATATTATTTCCTGAGCCGTCCCCGTCGCTTTGGCAAGAGTCTGCTGATATCTACTCTTGAAGCTTATTTTCAAGGGAAAAAGGACTTGTTTCGTGGTTTGGCTATGGAGGAGTTGGAAAAAGATTGGATAAAATATCCGATTTTACATCTGGATCTGAACACCGAAAAGTATGATACGCCCGAAAGCCTGGATCGAATATTGAACGATACGTTGGCTAAATGGGAAATGGTGTACGGGACTGCTCCTTCTGAAACTTCTATTCCTTTGCGTTTCAAGGGTATTGTACAGCGTGCCTGTGAACAGTCGGGGCAGCGGGTGGTGATTTTGATTGATGAATATGATAAACCGATGTTGCAGGCTATCGGTAATGAGGAGTTGGGAGAGAAGTATCGTGATACACTGAAAGGTTTTTATTCTGTGCTGAAAACGATGGACGGGTATATCCGCTTTGCCCTTTTGACGGGAGTTACCAAGTTTGGTAAGGTAAGTGTGTTTAGTGACCTGAATAATCTGAACGATATCTCTATGGACGAACCTTATGTGGAGTTGTGTGGAATTACAGAAAAGGAAATCCATCATTATCTGGAACCGGAAATTCGTCAGTTGGCGAAATATCAAAAGATGTCGTACGAAGATGCTTGCCGGGAGCTGAAGGAACGGTATGATGGTTATCATTTCACGGAAAATTCTATCGGTTTATATAATCCGTTCAGTATACTGAATACTTTTTATAAGATGAAGTTTGGCAGTTACTGGTTCGAAACAGGTACTCCGTCTTATTTGGTAAAACTTTTACTGCGTGATAAATATGACTTGCAACAGCTGGCGCACGATGAGGCGACATCAGATATGCTGAATTGCATAGATTCTACTTCGAAGAATCCTCTGCCGGTGATTTATCAGAGTGGCTATCTGACGATAAAAGGGTATGATGAACGTTTTGATATCTACCGCCTGGGATTTCCCAATCGGGAAGTAGAGGAAGGATTTATCAGGTATTTACTTCCTTTTTATGCAAATATTGATAAAGGACAGACAGGGTTTCATATAACCAGGTTCGTTTCTGAAGTGGAACAGGGAGATTGTGATGCTTTCTTTCGTCGTCTGCAAAGTTTCTTCGCCGATACTCCTTATGAACTGGTACGTGACTTGGAGTTGCATTATCAGAATGTTCTTTTTATTGTTTATAAGTTACTTGGTTTTTATGTCCAGGCGGAGTATCATACTTCTAACGGGCGCATCGATATGGTTTTGAAGACAGACCGATACATTTATGTGATGGAGTTCAAATTTGACGGGAGTGCGGAAGAGGCTTTGAAACAGATAGAAGAAAAGGGATATGCCGCTCCGTTTGCCAATGATCCCCGTCAACTGCTAAAGGCAGGAGTGAACTTTAGCTCGAAAACAAGGAATATTGATTGTTGGGTCGTGGATTGACTCTAAATTCCATATGATAATCTGAATACTACACATCTGTGTGATCTGTTAATCTGTGGTGAAAAAGAGTTCATTGAAGAATGTTCCCGATACGTTGAATCTCGTCTGTACTGAACTTACAGTTTTCCGTCACTTTCAGATTGTCTTCCAGTTGCTTGACGGAGCTCGCGCCGACGATAACAGAGGTTACCAGATCATCTTTCAAGACCCAGGCCAATGCCATTTCGGCTAAGGTCTGTCCCCGACTACCTGCCACTTCATTCAATGCTTTGATTTTATTGAATACTTGCTCGGTCAATTGCTCTTTCTTCAGGAAACCTCCGCGGGCTATTCTTGAGTCTTCCGGAATTCCATTTAGATACCGGTTGGTGAGCAGACCTTGAGCCAGAGGAGAAAAGGCGATAAAGCCCGTACCATTTTCTTTGGCTTGTTGCAGAATGCCTTGTTCTTCCGGTTCGCGGTTAAACAGGTTGTATCGTCCCTGATAGAGTAGACAATGCACGTCTCGTTCTTCCAGATATCGGTAGGCGAACTCTGCCTTTTCTTTGGGGTATTTGGATATACCGATGTAGAGGGCTTTACCTTGCCGGACAATATCGACGAGCGCCTGAAGAGTTTCTTCAAGTGGAGTTTCGGGGTCGTAACGATGGGTATAGAAAATATCGACATACTCCAGATTCATACGTTTTAAACTCTGGTTGAGACTGCTCATCAGGTATTTCCGGGAGCCCCAGTTTCCGTAAGGACCTTCCCACATATCATGGCCGGCTTTGGTGGATATGAATAGTTCATCCCGATAGGGCATAAAGGATTTCTTCATGATGAGTCCGAACGTTTCTTCGGCTGAGCCGTAAGAGGGACCGTAGTTATTAGCCAGGTCGAAATGTGTGATACCTTTGTCGAATGCAAAGTGAGCCATCCGGAGGCTGTTGGCTAATGTGTCAACATCACCAAAATTATGCCAGAGGCCCAGAGAAACTTCCGGTAACAGTATACCGCTTTTACCGCAACGACGGTACTTCATCCCACCGGAGTATCTTGCTTTATCGGCTGAATAAATAGGATTGATCATATGCTGAGATCTTTTGAAGATTAACTATGATGCAAAGATAATCGATTTATGGAGCAACATAGGTTATCAAAATAATAATTGTATTATGAATGGATAAAATAATACTGGATGGTTTGATGGAATCCCGATAATTTTGCATTATTGAAAAGCGTATGAACTAAAAACAGTGGAGACAGAATATGAAAGACATGCAAACAAAAATAGTAATGATAGGGATTCTACTTTCTACAGGTATAATGTTGAGGGCTCAGGACAATGGAGGGTGTGAGGATTGTCCGGCTTTTAATGCAGGAGGAAAAGTGGAAGTCCGTGGTGTAAAAGAGAGGATTATCGGAGATTTGTCGCAACCGGTCGCGGTTCGTGTAAGGACGTTGATTCAACAGATGACATTGGCAGAGAAGGGAGCTCAGTTGGTAAGTGAAAGTGATAGCATTCCGCGGTTGAATCTTCCTGCTTATAATTATTGGAATGAATGTCTTCACGGAGTGGCTCCTGCCGGTGAAGTGACAGTCTTTCCGCAAGCCATTAATCTGGCTTCTACCTGGGATACGGTGTTAGTCAAACGGGTGGCTTCTGCTATTTCTACGGAGGCACGGTTGAAATATCTGGAGATAGGAAAAGGGCTCACTTACTGGTCGCCTACTATAAACATGGCGCGTGATCCACGCTGGGGAAGAAATGAAGAGACTTATGGTGAAGATCCGCATCTGACTTCGCGACTTGGAGTGGCTTTTGTTAAAGGCTTACAGGGGGATCATCCGACTTATCTGAAAACTGTCGCAACAATCAAACATTTTGTGGCCAATAACGAAGAGAACAATCGTTTCTCCAGTTCTTCACAAATACCGACGAAACAGCTATATGAATATTATTTCCCCGCTTACGAGGCTTGTGTGAAAGAGGCAAACGCACAATCGGTGATGACGGCTTATAATGCTTTTAACGGAGTACCACCCAGCGGTTCGCATTGGTTACTCGATGATGTGCTGAGAAAAGAATGGGGATTCGATGGATTTGTAGTTTCTGATTGCGGGGCTATTGGGGTGATGAATTGGCAGCACCGGGTGGTAAACTCGCTGGAGGAGGCAGCTGCTTTAGGAGTAAACAGTGGTTGTGATCTGGAATGTGGTACTACTTATAAGGAAAAACTTGTTCAAGCGGTAGAACAAGGATTAATTTCAGAAGCTGCTATTGACCGGGCTTTGACAAGAGTATTAACGGCACGGTTTAAGTTGGGAGAGTTTGATCCGATGGAACTTGTCCCATATAATCATTATGATAAGAAACTATTGGCAGGAAAGAAATTTGCAGAACCTGCTTATGAGGCTGCTGTTAAGTCGGTCGTGCTATTGAAAAACGATGCTTTGTTACCTTTAAATAAAGAAAAGATTAAATCTGTAGCCGTAGTAGGACCGTTTGCCGATTACAATTATTTGGGGGGATATAGCGGACAGCCTCCTTATTCGGTTAGCCTTTTGAAAGGAGTGAAAGAGCTGATAGGTAAAAAAGGGAAAGTCACTTATCTGAACGGAATGGGAACCTCTGCGGATTCTATAGCGCAAGTGGTAAAAGGGGCAGATATAGTACTTGTAGCTTTGGGTAGTGATGAAAAAATGGCACGAGAAAACCATGATATGCCTTCTATTTATTTACCGGAGGAACAAGAGAAGCTTCTAAAAGAGATTTATCAGGTGAATCCGAGAATTGTATTGGTTTTCCACACGGGAAATCCGTTGACTTCCGAATGGGCGGATACACATATACCGGCTATTATGCAGGCTTGGTATCCGGGACAGGAAGCGGGTAGGGCTTTGGCCAATTTGCTGTTTGGAAATGAAAATCCGTCGGGTAAGTTACCTATGACTATCTACAAAACCGAAGAACAGTTACCGGATATACTGGATTTTGATATGTGGAAAGGGCGTACTTATCGTTATATGAAAGGGGAACCTTTATATGGTTTCGGCCATGGATTGAGTTATACATCTTTTGAGTTCGATAATATACAAGGGAATGATACTTTGCAGCCGGATGCGATTTTACAATGTTCGGTCGAGTTATCCAATTCAGGTCAGTTAGCAGGAGAAGAAGTGGTTCAGGTCTATGTTTCGAGGGAGAATACTCCTGTTTACACATATCCGTTGAAAAAATTAGTGGCATTTAAAAAAGTAAAACTTGCTTCAGGTGAGAAAAAGAAAGTGGATTTTACTATAGCTCCCCGGGAGTTATCAGTTTGGGAAGATGGGAAATGGAGGATGCTTTCCGGAAAGTATACTTTGTTTATCGGTTCCGGACAACCGGGGTTGGCGAAAGGTATTACGAAAGGTTTTGAGGTTAAGATAAGGTAAAGTTAGTTTTTACAGGTTCTGGGGTAGTAGTTGTTTTTTAAGGAAAGATTGTTTGAAGGTGATTTCTGTATGTACTTGTTCTCTGATGTAGAGGGTGTGCTGATTGTATCAGTATCAGATAAAATAATACTGGATTGTTAATAATAACTGCACTAATTTTACATTTGAGAAAGTTCCCCGATATTGGGATGAAATAAGTCTCAATTTCGTCTTTTAGATAAACTATGGTGGAATAACGGATACATTAAAGGCAAAAAGCGAATAAAGAGTGTTTGTTTGAATTGCATAAGTGAATGATAAAATCATATTTGTTTGTTCTGCCGGTTGACTCTATTTTTGCATTATCACAAAATTAATCATTTAAAATCAGTGTAATAGTATGAAGAACATGATGTTGTTTCTGATGGCACTCTTAATGAGTGGCCATATGATGGCTCAGCAAACCATTGTTACAGGTGTAATTACCGATGCTAACGATGGATCTCCATTGATCGGAGCCAATGTTCTGGTTAAAGGTGCCGGAACCGGTTCTATTGCCAATGTGGACGGTAAGTATAGTGTTAACGTCCCAAATGGTAAGAATGTATTGGTCTTTTCGTGTGTAGGTTATAAAGAACAGGAGATCACTTTAAAACCCGGACAAAAAGTGCTCAATGTGACCATGAAAGAGGATACTGAACTACTGGATGAAGTAGTAGTTATAGGCTATGGCTCCATGAAGAAGAGTGACTTGACTGGTTCGGTCACCAGCATCAAAAGTGAAGATTTAATGAAAACAAACCCGATTAGTATTAATCAGGGACTCCAAGGGCGTATTGCAGGTGTGCAGGTTAACCAGAATGATGGTGCTCCCGGAGCCGGGGTAAGTATTCAGATTCGTGGTGCTAATTCATTCTCCACCTCTACCGAACCGCTTTATATCGTGGATGGTATTCCTTTTACCAGTAGTGGAATGCCGGGAACAGGCAAAGACGGTATGATGCAGACAGCCAATCCGCTTTCGACAATTAATCCGTCGGATATCGAATCTATTGAGATCTTGAAAGATGCCTCTGCCACAGCCATCTATGGATCGCGTGGTGCAAATGGTGTGGTATTGATTACTACCAAACGTGGTGCAAAAGGAAAAGATAATATCAGCTTCAGTGCTAATTTCGGAATATCGAAAGTAGTGAAGAAATTGGATATGTTGGATGGATATGCATATGCGATGTATAGGAATGAAGCAGCGCAGATGTTTAATGAATACGAGAATGCGAATGAAGCAATTCCATATCCGGGTACTTCCAAAGTAGATCCCAATACCGGTGAATCTGTTTATTCTCCTGGACCGGAGGACTATCGGAATGGTACATATCCTAGCGTAAATTGGCAGGATGAAGTATTTGAAACAGCATTTTCCCAGGAATACAATCTGAGCGTGAACGGTTCGAATGATAAAGGATATTATGCAATCTCCGGTAATATTTTGGATCAGAGTGGTATTATTCATAACTCCGGATACAAACGTTATTCATTCCGTGCGAACTTGGCTCGTAAAGTACATGAATGGATTGAAATAGGTACGAATATGAGTTTTACCAATTCGCTGAATAAACTTGCTAAAACGAATTCTGTCAGTGACGGTATTATTCGTGGTGCTTTATTTTATCCGGCTACCGCTCCGCTGGATGATGAAACGAATAATGCTCAGTTGAACTGGTTCTCTTCTAATCCTTATGTATATACACGTGCTGCTAAAGATGAACTGACAACGAATAGTTTCTTTTCTTCTTCATTTGTAGAGATCACTCCGTACAAAGATTTGAAGGTTCGTCAGAATGTTGGTTTCTCCTACAATATCAATGAACGTGATGTGTATTACAACAGGGAAACAGTAGAAGGTAAAGATCCGACAAACGGATATGCTTCCAAGGCAGATAACTGGTCGAAAAACCTGGTACTTGAAACGATGGCAACTTATAATAAGACCTTTAATAGGAATCATTCGCTAAATGTAGTCGCAGCTTTCTCTTATGAAAGAGGGGATTATGGTAATAAGGCAATGGTAGCTACCGGATTTCCGCAAGACTTGACAGAAGATTTTGATATGAGTGCTGCTGTGAATCCTCAGAAACCGACTAGCGGGCGAGGAATGACTTCTTTGGTTTCCTTTTTGGGACGTGCCAACTATAATCTGATGAATAAATATCTGTTTACTGCCTCTTTCCGCCGAGATGGTTCCAGTAAGTTTGCGCCTGGTAATAAATGGTCGAACTTTGCTTCAGGGGCTATTGCCTGGAGAGCATCAGAAGAACAGTTTATTAAAGATCTGAATGTGTTTAGTAACCTGAAATTCCGTGCAAGTTATGGACAAACAGGTAATCAGGCGATTGGGGCATATGCTACCCGTGACTATCTGACTGTGGCCAATTATCCAATTAATGGTGCACTTGCCAGTGGATTTGCTAATCTGACTTGGAGAGGACCGGCCAATCCGGACCTGAAGTGGGAAACTACCAGCCAGTATAATGTAGGAGTGGATATGGGTTTCTTCCAGAATAGAATTAATCTGACTATTGATCTGTATTATAAGAAAACATCTGATTTGTTACAGAATATACAGATACCCCAAAGTACAGGTTTTTCAAATATGACGACAAATTTTGGTAACGTAACCAATAAAGGACTTGAAATTACGGGAAAATTTTATGCAATCACCGGAAAGAATCTCAATTGGGACTTTGATGCTAATATTTCTTTTAATCGTAATAAAATCAGTGGTCTTCCGGGCGATCAGTTTGCTCAAGGATGGAGTAAGGCTGATAATGTGTTCTTACAGCGTAACGGAATGCCGATCGGAACCATTTATGGATTTGTGGAAGACGGCTTTTATGATAATATAGCTGAGGTGAGAGCTGATCCGTTCTATGCAAAAGAGTCGGAGGCTGTATGTAAAGCAATGGTAGGTGAGGTAAAATATAAGGATTTTGATGGGGTAGCCGGTATTACGAATGCCGATCGTCAGGTAATTGGTGACACGAATCCGGACTTTACGTTTGGTATGACTCACAATTTTACTTATAAGAATTTCTCTTTGAGTTTTTTCCTGCAAGGCTGTGTCGGAGGTGATATTTTTAATGCAAACTTGCTTGAAGTGACTATGAGTGGTATTGGTAATATTCCTCAGAATATATATGAATCCCGTTGGACACCCGAAAATCGGGAGAATGCCAAATGGCCGAAAGCTTATGCCGGCTATGGGAGAACAATGAAGTTGTCCGACCGCTATGTAGAAGATGGATCTTATCTGAGAATGAAGAATATTAATCTGGGCTATAAGTTTATTTCTCCATTCAAAGGAATCGAATCTATCAATCTGTTTGCTTCCGTTAGTAATGTATTTACCATTTCGGGATATAGTTGGTATGATCCGGATGTAAATTCTTTCGGAAGTGATGCTTCCCGTCGTGGTGTAGACTTATTCTCATATCCAAGCAGTCGCACCTTCTCATTTGGTTTACAATGTACATTCTGATGTTTAACTCAAATCAAGAAAAGTCATGAAAAAAATAATATTCAAATCGTTTTTATTGTTATGGACGGTCTTGTTGGCATGTTCATGCAATGATTTACTGGATGAAAAGGCCTATGATTTTGTGTCGCCTGAGCAGTTGGGTGACAGTGAAAGTGCAGCTTCTCAGCTCGTGACAGGAGCCTATAATACGGTGATCACCAGCTTTATTGCTCCGGGATCTTATCTTTACCTGACCAATATGGACTGTGACTACGCATCAGGAGCTTCATGGGCATTCGGTAATGTGGGAGCGGGAAACCCACAAGGTTTTTGGGGGATAGACCACATGTGGCAAGGTAGTTATACGTTAATCCACCGGGCAAATCTGGGTATATCCAAGATTTCGGCAATGAGTAATCTGAGCCAGGAGAGTAAACAGGATGCTTTAGCTCAACTCTGTTTCCTTAAAGCATGGGCTTATTTTAATTTGGTGAGAAATTACGGTCCTGTACCTATTTTCCGGAAATCCATTTCGGAAGGAGAGGCTATGAGTCAACCTCGTGCATCGGTTTCGGATGTATATGCACATATTATCGAATTGTTGGAACAGGCTGAAGGTATGTACTCAAAAGATGATGCAGGTTTCGTGGTGGGGCATGCTTCAAATGGAGCTGCTAAAGCATTGTTGGCGAAGGTATATGTTACTATGGCTTCCGGGGCGATGTCCGGTGTGCCTATCGTGGTTAAGGGAGGAGATCCGAATATATTTGAACCACAATCTATCACGCACATTGCAAAGACTGTTGCAGGTTATGAGTCTTTTGATCCGGCCAAGTATTATGCGTTGGCACGTGACAAAGCTTGGGAGGTGATAAACGAATATACCCTGTTTGATAATTATATGGACGTATGGGCCATAGGAAACCGTAATAAGGGAGAACACATCTGGATGGCACAGGCCATCAGCGGTGATAAGGACTTTGGAAACACGATCTGTCAGGATTATGTGGGCATTTTCAAAGAAGACGGTACGATGGAAGGTAACTGGTATGGTATGCGCGATCACTGGTATCTGCTTTTCGAAGAACAGGATAAGCGTATTGTCGATGGAGTTATTCATCGATATGCGTCGGATGGTATATCCAATGGTAAGGTTATCTATAACTATTATCCCCGTTGGTATGCAGATAAAGTGGAGAATAAGGAGGTATATGACAGTCAGGGCAATGCTTTTGATGGTACGGAAGTCTATCATGAAGGTCAGGGGTGGACATTGGCGAAGTTGACAAAATTTACTTTTGTTACAGACCGGAAACAAAAAAACAGTGATTTTCACTTTCCGTTACTCCGTTTGCCGGATATCATGTTGATTTATGCTGAGGCTGTCAATGAATTGAATGGTGGGCCGGACGCTGAGGCCTATAATCAGGTGAACCGCATTCGTACGCGTGCACATGCCACTCCGTTCTCCGGAATGAATCAGGATGAATTCCGTTCGGCTGTACTGGAAGAGCGTGCCCGCGAATTGGCCTATGAAGCTGACCGCCGTTATGATCTTTTCCGTTGGGGTATCTATCTGGATGTGATGAATGCCATCGATATGGATGAGCATAATGTGACTAAACGTCGTTTGGAACGAAATCTTCTTTATCCGATACCTACCAGTGAAGTGAACTCTAATGATAAGATTGATTCTAATAATCCGGGATGGTAATGAATACATTCGTAACATTTAAAATTGAAGATGCAATGAAAACATTTAGATATATTTTATTCGTGTGGGTGATGCTGGGCTGTGGGCTTTTTGCATCATGTGAGGACGATGAAGTGGAATATGCTCCTTTGGCGGTTACAAGGGTATCTACCGTACTTGACCGTGAGCAGGGCATTGATCAGGCTAATCTTGCACAGTACATCATAGTGCAAGGTACGGGACTGAATGCTGTTAATTCAATTCTGGTGAATGATGTGCAGGTTGATTTGAAAGACGCATACATCACTTCCGGAGAAATTACTTTTCCGATTCCAAGAGTGATTCCGGGAGAAATAAATAATCTGATAACTTTAGGGAGTGGAAATTCTACAGTGACAGCTCCGATATCAGTGTTTATCCCCGAATTGGAAGTGAATGGAATGTTCAATGAATTTACACCGGCCGGTGATACAATGAAAGTAGTCGGCGATTATTTCGATCTTTATGAGATAACGACCGAATCGGGACAACTGTTCTTTGGTGGTAAAGAAGTGAAAATTACAAAATCAACGGGCAACAGCTTGAGTTTTGTATTGCCGGAAGATGCTGTAATGGGATCAAAAATTAAATTAGTCAGTCCGGTTTGTGGAGAGGTAACGGTTCCAGGTAAATATATGGAAAAAGGTAACATGCTGTGTGACTTTGATCCGTTTACCGGTTGGGGAGGTAGTAAATATGTGATAGATGGTCCTGTGCCTGCTCCGTACAGTGGATACTTCTCCCGTTTCAAGATCAATAAAGGGGATGCGAACGATTGGGACTGGAACGAGGTGACTACTATTGCACAGTGTGCTGTCGAATATTCTCCGGAGGTTATTGCCGATCAAAATAAATATTTGCTGAAGTTTGAAGTAAATACAATCAAACCATTGACTAAAAGGCAGATTCGTTTCTATTTTTCACAGATCAATTACGATTGGGAACCTTTTGCATCGGGACTTGCTCTGAATACAAATGGAGAATGGAAAACCGTTTCTATTGATCTGGGAGAGATGTGGAAAGGAGATATTCCTAATGATGGAGTCCTGCAGATTATGGGTAATAGTTGGGCGGAAGATACGGATATCTGTTTTGATAATTTCCGTATCGTTCCCAAAGATTAAGGTGTGCTTAGCAAAAAGCAGATTATAATCTGCTTGATGTAGGGTAGAGTTGGTAAAAGAGGGAAGTTTTTATGGAACTATCCCTCTTTTTAACTCAGCTTGCAATATAAATCTAACAAAAATGATAATGCGAAAAATTCAATATCTGTTTATTGCTTTGTTTATCTGCCTGGAAATCCAGGCACAAGACAAATTTAATATCAGGGGAGTGTTGCCCTGGCATAATTTTCTATCGGGACCTACTTCCTGGAATCTGTCGGATTACCGGATTTATCTGGATGAATGCCGGAAGAATGGTATCAATTTTATTGGTTTTCATAATTATACTGGTGGTGGAGAACGCTATGCCACCTATGTGGAACCTATGATAAAAATAGAATATAAAAATATTCTTCCGCAAGCTTGTTTTGATAATTCGATGACAGCCCGTTGGGGATATCTTCCGATGGCTGTGAAAGACTTTGCTTTTGATACGGGAAAGATATTTCAATTGCCTGTTGGTGCAGAAGCTTTTGGCAATAATGGTTCGATAACATCACATTCTTCTCGGGAACATTATGAAAAAGCTCAGTCCTTGATGAGGGATGTTCTGAAGATGGCACATGAACGGGGAATCCGAATGGCTATGGGATTTGAATTTGGAGTGATCCCTTCCGAATATTTTTCTTTGAATGTAGCCGGAGATTGTTTTTATTGGGCAGGTGAATCGAATATGATCCCCAATCCGAAAAGTCAGATAGCTGCCGAGATACATTATGCGGCAATTGATGATATCCTAAACACTTATCCGGATATCGATTATATCTGGATGTGGCTGAATGAACATTCATTTATGGGTGTCGATGTTCAGAAAGCACTTAGAGATAAACCCTTTGCCCGGGCTTATCAAGAGAATCAGGCACTCTTTAAAGAGGCTGCCGATTCATCGGCTCGTTTTGTCGGGGTATGGGCATTGGAATACATGAAATTGACTTATAAACATTTGAAATCAAAAGGCTCTCGTGCAAAGTTAATCCTTGGTGGTTGGGGAGGGGGACATCAGTTGCCTTCTTTATTGAAAGGACTGGATAGGGCCTTACCACAAGATATTATTTTCAGTTGCCTTAATCCGGATTTAGGAAAAAGTCCGCAACCTGATTTCTTGGAAGAGATTGCCCGAAACCGTAGTGTTTGGGCTGTACCCTGGTTGGAGGGGGATCATCAACTCTGGCATTTTCAGCCGAGGGTCAATATGATGCGTGAACAGGTAAAGCTTGCTGCCGAACAAAATCTGGACGGAGTAATTGCTATTCACTGGCGTACAGAGGAACCCCGTTTTAATTTTCGAACGTTTGCCCGTTTTGCTTCGGATAAGGGTGCTGACGAGAGTGTAGATCAATTGTATGACCGATATCTGACAGAGGAATTTGGGGAAGAAGCCGCAAAAGAAATGACTCCTTTACTTGCCAGAATGGATCGTGAACAGATTCAATGGAATGTACCGTCACCGGAATTTTATGCATATACTCCGGAATGGGGATTATTAGATGAAAATAATGTGCGAATACGACAAGAGTTGGTGTCTTCGGGAGAATCGTTATTGAAAAAGTTAAGAGGAGAGAAACGGGAGAATCTGAAACGTTTCATAGCAATGTTCCGTTTTGAACTGTTGTTGGGTGAGGTAGATCGGGCTATGATGCCTGCTTTTATCTTAAAAAAGAAGGAAATGCAAGGTGAGAAAATAAATGGTTCGCAGGAGTATATGGACGCATATCGGCTGTTAGTTTCAGCCCCTGTTAAAGAAATGTTTGATACTTATATGGAACGTGTTCATTCTCGTGGAGAATTGGGAGTACTTAGCTCTTTGAATCAACGTGTGTGGCGCGAATATAATGATCTTAAAATTTATCTGGAAAATAAAATAAAAGAAAAATGAAACGAATGGCATATCACCTGCTGGCTATCTTAATTTTGGGGATGGCAGCATCGGCTGTCAAAGCACAGATTTTGTTAACAGCTTCTGCTACGCCGATTGAAGAATATGCGGCGGTAGAACTTCAGCGGTATTATTATCAGCTGTCCGGACGCTTGTTGTCCATCGATCATGAAGAAGTACCGGACAGGAAAACGGAATTTGTTCTGACAAGACTGGATCATCCGTTAGTGAAGTCTTGGAGAGACAAAGGAGTATTACCTCTGAAGTCCATGCCGGGAGAGCAGGGATATGTCATTCGGACAGTAAAAGAAAAAGGCAGGGAATTGGTTGTCATTGCAGGTGTTGATGCCAATGGATTGCTTTATGGTGTATATGGGTTGCTGGAAGATCACTTAGGAATGCGTTTCTATATGAATGGAGATGTATATCCTGATAGGAAAGAGGTTCAGACGAGAATACCGTTGATTCAAGATGAACGAACTCCGACAGTGGCTATCCGTGGATTCCTTCCCTGGACTAATTTTCCGCAATCGGCTACCATTTATTCTTGGGATGATTGGCGTTACATCATAGATCAGGCAGCACGGATGCGTATGAACTTCATTATGATTCATAACTATAACGGGTTTTGCGGACATAATGAACTGTTTCATAATTTTGAATACAAAGGGCATTTATCGCGTGGATGGATGCCTACCATAAAGACAGGACACGGATGGGGCTGTCCCGGATGGAATATCAACGAATATCTTTTCGGGGCATCTGAGGTTTATGATGATTATGATTTCGGGGCAGACTATGGCTTGCATAATGAAACGTTGACGAATGGTCAGATCAAAGAGAAGGGAGCAACTATATTCCGTAAGGTAATTGCCTATGCACACTTACGTGGTGTAAAAATAGGTTTAGGGTTAGATATTGATGTCGTTTTGCCGGAATATCAGTCTGAACCGGATAACAAAGACTTGATAAAGGTACAGGTCGCAGAAATAGCTCGTGAGTATCCGGAATTGGACTATCTGCTTTGTTTTCAATCCGAAGGTCAGAAAAATGAGGCTTTTTATGCCCGTTGGCGAAGAGTCTTTGATGGATTTTATGAAGAGATGAAGCGGAAGTCGCCTTTTACCCGTATAGCTGTATCGGGCTGGGGGCTAACTGCGGAATCGGTGAATAGTCTGCCTGAAGATGTCATTTGTGCTCCTATATCTTACTATTCGGCCGCTTTTGAGCCGGGAAGTGTTTATGGAAATCGTGAATACTGGGGATGTCCCTGGCTGGAACGTGATTTTAACAGTTCTGAGTATTACTATCCTTATAATGTAGATCTTTCGGAAACAATCCGGGCCTTTGGAGATGCTTCTGCCAATATGAACGGATTTTATGCGCTGACATGGAGATTGGCGGATGCTATTTCTCCAAAGATGTGGTACATCAGTAAGGCTCCTTGGTATAATCATGAAGTGCTGGACTCTTCGGAGAAAGTGTATCGGGATTTTGCACTTGTCAATTATGGAGAAAATGCAGTGGATGCCATTACTGACATTATCGATCAAAACGAACCTTTTGCTACCGATTTCGGTGAGTGTCAGGAAACACCCGGATTTAATCAGATGGTACATACTTATCCGTTGATGAATCTTTATTCGATGACTTTTTGGGGAAAGAATGGAAAGGATGTGGAGATAAAGGCCACCGGATATGCAGAGAAAAAAGGTACAAAAAATGCTCCTTGTGATGAAGGAGGAGAGTGCGTGGGATATATTATGGCTGATGACTGGTTGCAGTATCCGGCAGTTGATTTTAGTAATAGTCCCGAACGAATGTCCATACGGATTGCTTCTGCATCTTCGGGTGGTGTTGCTACTGTTTATCTGGATCGATTGGGAGGACCTGTTATCGCTCGGTTTGAAGTAAAGAACACGGAAGGTTGGCAATCCTGGAAATCATTGACCGTTCCGGTGAAAGGGTTAAAAGGTGTTCATACGCTTTATGTTCGTTTTCAACCTTTTAATGTAATAGCCGAAGCTGGGAAATTAGCTGATAAACAGCTGAAAACAATTGATAGTTGTATGGCCGTTACTTCGGATGTACTTCAACAATTGCGTCTCTCCCGATTACGAGCACGTATTCAGGGAGCAGCATGCCATATAGCTTTGAATACTGATTTTGAAAATTATCAATGGAATGATTTACCGGGGAAAATGGA